>Ga0334722_10000113_pt1 | contig 118888 bp, 148 predicted proteins | sample C3_bottom_MG_FD_207210 | JGI IMG/M metagenome (GOLD analysis project Ga0334722, IMG submission 207210) | Sediment microbial communities from Yellowstone Lake, YNP, Wyoming, USA - C3_bottom | ecosystem: Environmental > Aquatic > Freshwater > Lake > Sediment | place: USA: Wyoming | collected...
TAAGCTGGTTCATTGTTGTATCTGTCTAGATAATACTTGGCTCCCTTTTTTGGATCAACAAAGTCTGGAACCTTTTTTGTAGGTTCAGGTTCTGAAAATGATCCTGGAATTGCCAACTCTATAGCTTTTTCGATAGTGTAATCTGGATAGTTTGTATCAAACCACTTTTTGTAAGCTGGTTCATTGTTGTATCTGTCTAGATAATACTTGGCTCCCTTTTTTGGATCAACAAAGTCTGGAGTTTTTGATACAGGTTGTGGTTCGGGTACTTTTTCTTCTGCTTTAGTGGTAGCACTAACATCTGCATGTGACGAACTAGTACCAATTGAATTTATTGCATAAACTCTATAATAGTAGGATATTCCGGGTTTTAATCCAGTGTGGGAATACGTTGTATTTTTTCCAGCATTTTGTGAAAGCACTTGGTAATTTCCTACTCCTTCACTTGCCTCAATTTTGTATCCGCTAATTGGTTCTCCTCCATCATTTGTGGGGAGTTTCCATGAAAGATTAATCTGATTTTGTGATACTGACGTAGCAACAAGTGAACTTGGTTGATTAGGTTTTGTTTTAGTTACAGGAGGAGCAGAGCTTGCTGCAGGAGTTGCAGATGCTTCATTTGAAGGGCCACTGGCACCTACTGCATTGATTGCATAGACCTTGTAAGTATAAGTTGTCCCTGTGGTTCTGTCTGCATGAGTATATGTTCTTGTTGTATTCCCAGTATTTTCTTTTAATGTTACATATGCGTCAGTTCCAGTTTTTACCTCTATTTTATATCCTATTATCTGACTGCCACCATCACTAGACGGAGATTTCCAGCTTAAATCTACTTGAATTGGGGAAGAAGCAGTTGCAGTAAGCCCTGTTGGAGCAGTAGATACGGTTAACTTTGAAGGAGGTTTTGAGGAAGTGGTAGGAGTAGCTGATGCTGGGTTTGAATAATCACTACTTGTACCAATATTGTATCTAGCTTTGACAGTAAAAGTATATTCTTCTCCAGTAGTAAGACCAGTGACAGTATAGCTTGTTTGCGGGCCATTTGTTTCCCCTATAGGATCATAAACATCTGCTGCAAATTTTTTACTGATAGTATATCCTGAAATGGTTGCAGTAAAAGTTTGGGATGGTGCAGCCCACGTAAGTAGAATTTCTGTTGGAGAGATATCATCAGCAATCAAGTTTGTTGGCACAAGTGTTTGGCTGGGTTTTGCAGATACCACATTTGATGCAATGCTAGTTCCAGCAGAATTAATTGTGTAAACTCTATAGCTATATTGAGATCCGCTAGTTAGACCAGTATGTGTGTAAGATGTAGTATTGCCAGTAGTGGTAAGAACTGTATAGTTCCCAGTAGTAGTCTTGTATTCTATTTTGTATCCAGTTATGGCAGGTCCATTATTTGATGGAGGCTCTTTCCATGATAAGAAAATTTGAGTAGGACCTGCAGATTGGGCAGTAACACTTTTTGGTGGGTTTGGAACAATATTTTCTGCTGGAGGAGCAGAAGTACTTTTTGGAGTAGCAGAAGCCTCATTAGATGTAGGACTAAATCCTACCGAGTTTTTGGCAGAAATTTTGTAAGTGTATTTAGAATTTGTAGTTAGACCTGTGTGGGTATAAGTGGTAATTGTGCTATTAGTATTTCCAACAAGAGTTGTAAATGAACCGCTATCTTTTTTGAATTCAATCTTGTAACCTACTACAGGAGAACCATTATTTGTGGTAGGTTTTACCCAGGATAACTTAATCGATGTCGAAGAAATATCTGAAGCAGTAAGTGATGTAGGAGTGTTTGGAACAATATTTTCAAGGGGCTTGGAGCTAGAAGTTGGGGTAGCTATTGCCTCAGAAGACTCTATACTTATTCCCTGCGAATTAATAGCAAAAACGCGGTAAATGTATGAGGTTCCGGTAGTTAGACCTGTATGAGAATACGTTGTCGCAGTACTTGCCGTATTTTCGGTTAAAGTTACATAATTTCCACTGCCAGTTCTTACTTGGATTTTATAACCAGTAATTGAATAACCGCCATTATTTTCAGGAGTATTCCAAAACAGATCAACTCTGGTTGGAGAAACATCTACAGCTTGAAGATTCGTTGGTCTATCCGGGATTGCAGCATATACTACCTGAGAGGTCAAAGAAAGAACAGAGAATAAAGATAATCCTACCAATAGGAACAATAATTTTTGATTCATAAAAGTCATTTTATGAACATTCTTAGAAACTAGCGAATTAATGTTTCTATTCTTTTGAATCAATTTTACTCAATGAAATGAGTATGCCTTAGATAATTATTTCTTGGAGGCACTTACTAGAGAAATTACATCTCTATCTCGAAGCTGATATGTAACAGGTAGTCTCAATTTGTATCTCAAATCTTTTCCATAGAGTAATCCTTTAGGAAGATCAGTGTGTATCTCTTTTGCCAAGTCTGCTACAGTGGCACCATCTTTCATTAAAATTAAATCAGGTAAAACTCTTCCTTTCTTATCAGAAAGCTTTTCTTCATTTGCTACAGGGTAGACAGAATTCATCTTAAGTAATTTAAAAACTACAATATTGATTGCAAATTGCACTCCAGTTCTCATGTACTCACCCATTATTCCTCGCTTGATAAATTCTAATGCGTCTTTTTGTTTTTCGTTTAGTTCTTCTGGATGTACAATATCAAATTGTTCAGAACCTGGAGAATATTTTATCAAATCTTTTTGCTCTGCTCTCCTTAAACTCAGCTCACTGTCTGCACTTGCAGGAACAACTATCATGTCATTGTAACGTTCACGTAATCTATCAAAGATTTTATCTCCACCTTCAATGTCAATTTTATTTGCAACAATTAAAGTTGGTTTTGAGATTTTGCGAAGATATGAAGCAAATTTTTTGGTATCCTGTGAATCAAAATCATCAAACTTTTTGTCTTCTAAATTAGTTGCTTTTAATGTCTCCTTAACGTGGTCTTTGTTTACTCCAATGCCGCGATAAAGTTCGGTAAATACTTCAACTTTATCAGATTCTGATTGAAGAAGTTTAGAAACCTTGTCTCTGTTACCTTCTAGAATTTTATGATACCACATAATCAATTCTTCTTCAATATCAGCAAAATCTGATATTGGATCTCCAGAACCTTTCTCAGCAATTTTTCCTGATGAGTCTACGCTTCCAGAAACGTCTACGATATGAAGTAAGGCATCGGATTGAGCAGCAATTGAAAGAAATTGATTCCCCAATCCTTTACCTTTCCAAGCATCCTTAATCAGCCCAGGAAGATCAATTATTTCAATTGGAATGTATCTCCACCCATCACTACACTTGGAATTATTTGGATTATCAATTACGTGAAATTCCGGATGAACACAGAGAGTTATAGCATAAGCAGTTGCAGTTTCTGCTTTTTTTGTTGTAAATGGATATGTGGAGATTTCAGATGAGGATAGAGTAGCTGCATTGAAAAATGTAGTCTTGCCGGTATTAGTTTTGCCGATAAGACCGATTTTAATCGGCATGTCTAAATTTTCCTAAGTGAATATTTATCTCTGTCTACCTGTCTTTATGTAAATTTTCCTTTAATTTTTTACATGTGTTTTTAAGCTCATCAATTGACCATTCAATTTCATCTAATTCCTCATGGGTTAATTCATCGTTCCATTTGTCAAGAGAAATTTTTGCTATCTGTGTACAATGAAATAAAAGCGCCCAGTATGGATGATGTTCTGCAGTGGTGTAAGATAGCTCAGATACATCCTCTATTCCATTTTTGGCACGAGATAAAGAATCAATATTTTCCCCAAAGATTTGGATAATATTTGATTCAGGATTTTCTTCAATTTTTAACATTATATTTTTTTGTTCAAAAGATTTTACCAGTTCTAAAAGAGATTGATGGAATTCAGAAAAAGTTTTTTCTGTCATTTGTTAGAATAAACGCTGATGTTCTGCAAGCATACATCTGTTAAATACAACTTTGATTCCTTCTTTTCTTGCCAGATCTTCGGCTTGTGCATTGTGGATTCCTTCTTGTAACCAAATAACTTTGGGTTTCATTTTGATGGCGTCTTGAACAACTGGCAATACCTGATCAGATGGTCGAAATACATCTACAATGTCAATTGGTTCTTCTACTTCATCTATACTATGATAACATTTTTTATCCAAAATTTCATCAGCTGTAGGATTTACTGGAATTATGTTGTACCCGTTTTGTGCCAGATATTTAGGCACGTAGTTAGCAGCTTTTTCTTGATTTTTCGACATTCCAATTACTGCAACGTTCTTTAGTGAAAAAATTTCTTTTATTTCCTTATCAGAATATGAATCCCTTTCCATATTCTAATTGATTAAAATTACTTTATAAGATGTTTCCTAACTTTTACAATTGCAAATGTTGGACCAACTAAATACATTCCAAGATTTAGTAAAATAATTCCAGTTCCATAACCTAGCATTTCTTCTTCAGAATCAATATCAGCATAGTTTAGAATTGAAAGTGAAGTAAGTAATGGGGTTATTGCAATTCTGACTGTATTTTTAAAGATTGGACTTTCTCTCTCCCAATCTGCAATGGTTGGAGAAAAAGAGTAATAGATTGAATTGAATGTCTCCATAAATGAAGAACCTGAATTTGTTCCAAGTACAGTTTTATCCCTTATTTCCCTAAGAGATTGTACTTGCTGGGACATTTCTGAACCATATGCTGCTGTAGCAATTAGACATCCACCACCTTCTTTTTTGTCTGTAACACATATTCCATTAACAAAAGTGGTTCCCTTACCACAAATTCCTGTTTTTGGAGGCTCAACTCCAACTGCCTCGTATATGGTTTGATCTGGGAAGCTTTTGTCAAACCATGCTTTGTAGGAGGGTTCGTTGTTGTATCTGTCAATATAGTATTGTGGGTCTTGTTTAGGATCTACAAATGGTGCAATATTCTTTTCAGGTTCAGGTTCTGAAAATGATCCTGGAATTGCCAACTCTATAGCTTCTTTGATAGTGTAATCTGGATAGTTTGTATCAAACCACTTTTTGTAAGCTGGTTCATTGTTGTATCTGTCTAGATAATACTTGGCTCCCTTTTTTGGATCAACAAAGTCTGGAACCTTTTTTGTAGGTTCAGGTTCTGAAAATGATCCTGGAATTGCCAACTCTATAGCTTCTTTGATAGTGTAATCTGGATAGTTTGTATCAAACCACTTTTTGTAAGCTGGTTCATTGTTGTATCTGTCTAGATAATACTTGGCTCCCTTTTTTGGATCAACAAAATCTGGAACCTTTTTTGTAGGTTCAGGTTCGGGTTGAGGAGTAGGTTGAGGCGTAGGCGTAGGTTCTGGCTTTGGAGCATCTGTTACTTCGTTAACAGTTATTGTGATAGTTTTTTTATCCTGTGCCTTACCTGCTTTCGCTACAATATCAAAAGTATACGAACCAGGACCTTGAGATTCACTAGGAGTCCATGAGAAGACACCACTTTTTGGATTTATTGAAGCGCCAGTTGGAGGATTATTGCTTAGACTAAAAGTCAGAGTGTCGTTTCCTCTGTATGAATTTACTAAAGCAGCTGTGAAAACTAGATTAGTCTCTTCATTAGTTGTCAAGTCATTTATAGATTTTAGTTCTATTGGTATTACATATGCAGATGGAATTACGGGAGAGCCATCCTTTGAAAAATCAAAAGATATTTTGATTCCTTCTTCATATGGTTGACCCCGTTCAAGAAATGCCGTAGCTGAATAAATTCCATGTTTTGTAAATTTATTACTTTCAAGTTTTAGACTGTCTTCAAACTTTTTGTCAGAGCCTGCAATTTTACTTACTGCTGCAGCAAGTTTTGTCTTCCCGTCTTTATCTGGAGGTTCATAAATAGAAATTACCACAAGATCATATGCTGTATCAGTTGTACCTGAGAAAGTAATTGTATCACCTGCAACGTAGAATGCATGCTTGTCAGTATCAAGCGTCAACACCTTAGCATAAGCAGGGGTAACCACTATGACAGTTACTAGTATGAATAGTACCAGAGGCAATATGAGATTCATCCTATTTAGCATAACAAATTATCTAAGACGGGATTATTAAAAAGCACGTATAAGTTATTCTGGTAAGTTGTTCTGACCATCTCTATTAGGAACTTTATTTACCTGGTCTATCAGAGGTAAATTGTGGAATCAGAACCTAAAGACGTAATGGTTTTGGGGGCAATTAAATGGGGAGCAAAAAAATTCGATAAGATCAAAAATAAAATAAAAATTGATCCTGAAGAGCTTCATCAAGTTCTTGAAAGGTTAGAAAATCGTGGTTTGATAAGAGTTGAAACAAAAAAAGGGTTTTTTGGACCCAAAGTTGAGATGTCAGTGACTGAAAAAGGCGAAAAAGAGATGCAGGAACGCATTCATGAACTTGAGGGAAATTGGAATCAAATGAATACATTATTGAAATCAGGCGATAAACAAAAGCTAGAGCAGTATATGGATGATAATAAATCGATTCTTCCTACAATGTTTTTTTTTGGGATAATTGACATGATGATGTTTTCAACTATGATTGGCTTTTTGGGCTCACAGATGACTGATTACGTGCCAGCGGATCAAATTCCTGATGGTATAGATAGTGGAGATGCTGGGGGAGGCGACACTGGCGGAGGAGATATGGGCGACGGCGGATTTGACATCGATATTGGATTTTGATTTATACTTCTTTTGATAACGTTGGCTTAGTTAGAGTACTTTCATTACTAAAATCTCATAACGCAGAATATCTATCTGGTCAAGATCTTAGTGATGTATTAAAGATTAGCAGAGTGGCAGTTTGGAAACATATCAAACGAATTCGCTCATTAGGTTATAAAATAGAATCAAAACAAAAACTTGGATATAAGCTTGTTGGCAATACTGAATTGTTACTTCCCTGGGAAATTATAGATGGACTTAAGACAGATGTAATTGGTAAGCGAGTTTATTATTTTGATGATATTGATTCTACACAGAATTTTGCATCATCAATTGCTAAAACCCCAAGAGAAAATGGGACAGTAATTATTTCAAAAAAACAATCGAGCGGCATTGGTAGATTGGGTCGCAAGTGGGTTTCCCCAGACGGAGGATTATGGTTTTCGATAATTTTACATCCAAAGTTTGATGTATCACTTGCAACGCTTTTTCCTTTAGCAGCTTCATTGGCGCTAGCTAATGCAATTGAAAAGGTTCTAAAGAAAAAACCAGAGCTAAAGTGGCCAAATGATGTCATATTAAATCATAAAAAAGTTGCAGGAATGTTAGTTGATTTATCTTTGAAATCAAATGATATTGAAAATCTAATTCTTGGAGTAGGAATAAATTTTAAAATAGATCCTGTCAAACTTGAAAAAACAATAAAAAATACAGGAAATTTTTATGGGGTAACCACTTTAGTAAAGAAAAATGAAGATACAAATCCTATCAAACTAATGCAAACATTTCTTTTTGAGCTTGAAAAAATTTGTGAGGAATTAAACCAAGGCAACATTAGAAAGATTATCACCGAATGGACAAAAAAGTCAGCAACCATTGGGAAAAAGGCTACGGTTTCCACATCTTCTGGAAAAATAAGTGGAAAGGTAATTAGGATAGATAATGATGGAGCACTTGTAATATCACAGGCTAAAGAGATTCATAGAGTTCTAGTTGGAGATATTTCTTAAAATTCTAAAATTATCTTCGTCTTTTTCGTGATTTGTGTCTTTTATGTATTAATTTTCTTTTTCTAATTTTTTTTCTTCGTTTAGGTTTACTCTTTACTTTCTTTTTTATTTTTTTATGTTTTTTATAACTAGATTTTAGGTGATGTATGCTGTCTTTAATTTTGGCAATATTAGAAACTAGATTTTCTAATTCATTAATATATTCTTCATAAGCAATAAGTAATTGGGATTTTTTTTCATTTGATTTTTGAAGAGATTCATTTAATCGTAACATATTAGTTGTATTGATAAATTCTGGCAATGGTTGTTCAAGTGTATTGATTTCAGAGAGTTCTTTTTTTGCTATAACTATTTTCTTTTGTAACTCACTTATTTTTTTCCCAATTGATAACATTTCCATAACCATTTGAGAGTATATTATAATGATTAAATCTTTTACGAGGAGTGTTCTGGTTCAGTGAATCCAGTGCTATGATCCCATGTAGCAAAATATTTTGGAGTAATCTCAAGTAATACAGAAAATCCGTTTTTGACTCCATTCATCAAAAATTTTGCAACTTCATTATCTAGATTTCCAGTATATTTTATCATGATATTTTGAGCAATTGGAATATTGGCATTAATATCTTCAGATATCCTTACAGTTCCCTTACCTCGTACACCTTTGTATGGCATTTTTTCATCATCTATACAAAAATAAACAGTATTTTTTTTCCTAGCATTGTTTACTTTTTTTGCTGTTTTAGATGTCTCGATGTAGAATTTTCCATTTTCAAACAGATACCAAACCGGATGAACATTTGGTTCGCCTTTCTCGTCGATTGTGCCTAAAAGTAAATTCAGTTTACCCTTAGAAAGAAAATCCAATGTTTGCTCTTCGCTAAATTTAGAGCCAAATCCAGGACTGGCATGAACGATTTTCAATTTAAATTATCTAAAATTTTAAACATAATATCTTTTTCTTTAAATTAAGAATGGATTAAGCATTTAACCCATATCGAGAGCTTTTGAATGCATTTTAGTATGTGGTCTTTCTCCTGAATATTTTCGTCGCATGTGACCTGAAGGTCTTCCGTAAAGAAGTTCTAAGAACCACGACTCGTGTTCAATTTCTTCGGCAAGAATATGTTGAGCAATTTCATAGGTCATGGGATCTTTTCCATGAGTCATTTTGCAGACCTTATCCCAATTGATTATTGCACCCTGTTCAGCTTTAAGACATTTTTCTAAAATTGCTTTGAGATTTGTTGGATTATCTGGAAGTTGGAGAAACTCGCAACCAGACATTTTGATATAATCAATGGCATCTTTTGGAAGTTGCCCACCTAGTTGATAAATTCTTTCAATACAAGATTCAAAGTGACTTAGATCTTCAAGCCTTGCATCTTCTATGACACCTTTTATTCCTTCACCCTCCATTCCTGTACAATTTGCTCTTAGGAGAGTAAAGTAATAGTATGCAGTAAATTCTACTGAGGAATTAATTACTAATTGTTTGATTAGTTCTTCAACGTTAACACCATTTTTTTTGAGGATTTCTACTCCAACAACATTTAGTTTTTCAGAATCGCCCATATCCTTCTAGATTATTTTTCATAAGGTCGTAATAAGGCTTGTTGAAATTCTAAAAGCACGCAATTATTGTTTGTGAATGTGAATTTGCAAATCATTTGTTCTGTTACATTTAGGACAATGTGACTTCATGAAATTTTTACAAATTTCACATATAAGGTCAGGCTCCATTTCTAATCCACATTTTCTACAACTCTCTTGACGCATAGAATACAATGTTCAATTTTGCTTATTAAATTAATTGAAAATTAGTGTATTCTAATTAGTATCCCCTAATTCTCATTCTAAGTAATGAGAATAACACTTAGGCTAAGCTACATACAAATAACCTGCATACAGTTGGATAAAACCATAATAACTTAGATGCCATATACTAAATGTGATCTTATGATGAATGAAGCTATAGTATCTCAGAGACGTTGTCCTAGCTGTGGCAAGTCAAAAATACTATCAGATGAAAACACTGGTGAGCTATTTTGTGGCTCTTGTGGTTTTGTCATTACTGAAAAGGTAACAGACACTGGTGCAGAGTGGAGATCATTTTCACAAGATGAAGGAAACAGAGCACGAACAGGAGCTGGTACATCACTTACTATGCACGACATGGGTCTTTCTACCGTGATTGGTAGTGTAAACAAAGATGCTACGGGGAAGCCTTTATCGTCAGCTATGAAAAGTTCAATTGAACGACTAAGAACTTGGGATAGCAGAACTCAAGCTCACTCTTCGTCGGATAGAAATCTCAGACAAGCACTAAATGAAATGGATAAGATTAAAGACAAACTTGCACTTACTAATGCAGTAATAGAAAAGGCTGCGTATATTTACAGAAAAGCTATGGAGAAAAAACTAATTCGAGGAAGATCAATTCATGGTTTAGTTGCTGCATGTGTCTATGCTGCGTGTAGAAATACTGAAACTCCAAGAACATTAGATGATATTGCAAAAGGCATCAATATTAGAAGAAAAGATGTTGCAAGGTGTTATAGACTAATCTTCAGAGAACTAGAATTAAAGATTCCAGTACCTGATCCTCTAAAAGGTGTCTCCAGAATTGCAAGTCTTGCAGAATTAAGTGAAAAAACAAAAAGAAAGGCCGTAGAGATTCTAAATAAAGCTCGAAAGGTTGGCATGATTGCTGGCAAAGACCCAATGGGTATTGCAGCTGCTGCCTTGTACATTGCATGTATTAGCAATGGTGAAAATAAATCTCAAAAAGAAATCTCAATAGCATCAGGGGTCACTGAAGTAACTATTCGAAACAGATGTGCAGGATTAAGAACAATTCTTGATACCTAACCTGTTAGGAAAATTTACCACCCGTCAGGTTCTTTTCTCTATTTACATAAAGTAAAATATTAAAAACCTTGGATTATTTGTTAAAATCTTAAATACACATTAAAAAAATAAACAAGAACTTAGCGCTTTGAAGATTTTTTATAAGAAAATCTAAATTATGCTAATAATTCATTGAAATAGAAAGTAGTTTGGGCTTATTCACTAAGAAAGGATTATCGTTTGCAAAAATAGAACTATCAAAATCTAAAATAAATTCAGATAAAACTACAACAATAACACTTAACATTAAAAACTATGAAGAAAAATTTAGTGATGTTAAAGTGATAACTAAGACTGATGATCAAGAAAATCAATATCTAAAAATTGATAAACCATTAGTGAATCTTCCATCACTAGATTTTCCAAATAGAAATACTGGAGATCATGAAATAACAATAACTCCATACAATATACCACTTAGCAAAATGCCCTTTAAGATAAAACTCAAAGTATTTGCAAATAATAGCGAAAAACCACTACTTCAAAAAGAATTTGTTCTGATAGTAAACAAAAAATAAAAATGTTGGCTCTGCTTTACAATTATAACAACACTGGGATTTTAGATTTGAGATAATTAAAAATTTGAAACATCTAAGATATCTTACGAAAATATTCTAGTTTAAAAAAAATAGATTAGTTTTGTTATTAGTTGTCATTTACCATCATAGTAATTGCTGATTGAATTTTGCTTATTTGTTTTATTTTATCTAATGCTAAACGGCGAATATTATCATCAGAATCTGAAGTAATTTTGATTATTATATCATAAATTCCAAAAACTCCTTGTAATTCATAGTTAATTAATTTTTCATCTTTTAGAATTTTTTTAATTTTTTCTATCACTTCGACTTCGTGATTAAGTGCTACATTTAACAAAAAAAAAGCAGTGGGCATTTTATAATCTCGTTTGACTTGGCATACCCATCAAAGTAAGTGTTGACCTAATATTATCTATTTTACGAATTTTCCAGGTAATTATTTCTCTTAGGTTTTCAACTCTATCAGATTCTATTTTAGCTAGAATATCATATGCACCAAAAATTCCGTGCACTTCTTTTACTCCTTGAATTGATTTTAGTTTAGAGATTACAGATTCCTCATTCCCTAATTCACAATTTATTAGAACGTATGCCTCTGCCATAATTAATTTAAGATTATTTGATATATAATATCGATCGTAATTTACCTATTCAGATACCTAAATTTTGATAAATTTTAGATGTAATTTTGATATTTATTTTATTATATTCAATCAAATTAACATCATTTTGATTCAGATACACAAAATTGCTTGTGCCAGAATAATTAGTGGTATATGTTTCCAATGAGTTTTTAGTCGAACAAATTTTTAAAAATTATTTGTGTTTTTTAGACACACATGAGTATACTAACTAATTTACATATAGAGATCAGTGACTGTTGGGCCCGCCTGCCAATCCTTTCGTGTAGCTAGACCATAGCTATTCCTGTGGCCCGACTAGTCATTACCTTTTATTTACATTTCAAAACAACATAAAATGTTCATAAAAATTTGTGAAAAATGATTTTCAAGATAGAAACTAAATTACTTTACTAACATTACTGGACAAGGTGCTTTTTGAGAAGTGGCCATTGCAACACTGCCAAACATCAATCGATTTGGACCTCCTCTACCACGGGTTCCCATCACAATCAGATTCACTTTGTTTGATGAGACAAATGATACAATGTTATCTACAATTGCAGATTCCATTAACATCTGTGTCGTTATTGGAATACCAAATTTTTTTGCTGCATTGCGTAGTCGTTTAAAAGATTTTTCCATTACTTTTTTTTTCTCATCATCTATCGTTGTTTGATGCTGTATGTGAGTAGCCATTGGAGAACTATACATTATTGAGATTACAGAAAGATTTGCACCATATTTTTTTGCCAGATCAAGAGCATAGACAAATGCTCTATTGGAATATTGTGAATCGTCATAAGGTACTAGTATGTGCTTTATTGTGGAATCTACTTCTTGACAATAATCTAAATCTCTACAAATAATCTGAAGTTTGCTTTCAGCCATGAACAGTTTAGATTAAAAAAGCATAAAATCGTGTGTTCGTTTACTTTGGAAATATTATGATAGAAGGAACTAAGGAAATTAGATTCGTCAAGTTATTCTTTTAATCTTTTTATAAGCTAGTGAATTCGTAAAGCATTAACAAGAGTTAATGTATTCTTTTATGGTATTAGCGGATCTTCGGAGCAAATCTAATTCGGATTTGCCCAAGTTTATCTCTTCAATTTTAGAGATTCCACCTTTGTTTATTTGAGTAGGAACTCCTAAAGATGCATCAGATATTCCATATTCGCCATTTAATAAAACAGAGACAGGCACTGAGATTTTTTCATTTTTTATTATTGCTTTTATTATATCAAATGTGTTTTTTGCTATCCCAAAAACTGAAGGTCCTTTATATTCTCTTAATATTTTCCAGTAAAATATCAGTTCACCTTTAATTTTATGAATCTGCTCTTCATCAAAGACATCTAAAATTTGTTTACCTTTCCATTTTACAAGTGAAAAAATTGGCACCATGGAATCTCCATGTTCACCCAAAACCAGTGCATTTTTAATTTCAGATTGGTTTGTATCAAGTTCTCTTGCAATTAAATATCTGAATCTACTTGAATCCAGGCTAGATGCCACACCCATCACTCTTTCTCGCGGCAAGCCTGATTCTTTTATAAAATGATAGGTAAGTACATCCACCGGATTAGAAATAATTAAAACCTTAGAGTTTGAAGCAAAATGTTTAATTTGCTTTGCAATGTCCTTAATCATTTTAGATTGTTCTGAAAGTAATTCCACTCTATTTGCTGTGTATATGCCAGTACTTGCACTGATCACTATGACATCAGAGTTTTTAATTTCTGAATAATCAGAGCCAACAACAGTTATTGGGGAATTTTCTGGAATGGCATTTGAAATATCCAAAGCCTGTCCCAATGCTTTTTCTTTATGGCGGTTAATCAAATAAATATCATCAAGCGAATTAGATGCAGCAAGAAAGGCAGTTGCTGATCCAACCCGACCACTTCCAATAATGGAAATCAATTGATGGACTAAGAACGCCTGAACAATTTAAGGCTACTACAATTATCTTCAGTGAATATATGAAATGAGAACAAGTTTAGAATAATTGGAAATGTTACCTCAAAATGGGGTATAGGTTTAGGGGCATATACGTATCAGAGGTAACGCTTCCACTTTGTTTGAAGATAGTATTAATTAAAAATGATCTTCATTTTCAAAATTGATAAGATACTTGTTTAATATTTACTCAATTTATCTCAGTCAAATTTACTCACAAACAATGCCTAAATGCATTGCAGTGCATTGCAATGTATACTAAGTCATTATAACTAATTGGGTCTTTATTGTATCATGCAAGAATTAGTTCAGGGAAGAAGAATCGATGAGGATGAGCGAAAAGACGCAATTCTTCAAATAATATCTGACAAGTACTGTAGAGCGATTTTGGAAACGACTATGGATAAGCCAAAATCTGCTATGGAAATTAGCGCAGAAAGTAAAATACCAATCAGTACTGTCTACAGACGATTACAAGGTCTGCACGACAACAAGCTTTTGGGCATATCAGGTTCCATTAGCGACGATGGAAAAAAATACTTTCTATACAGAAGTAGAGTAAAGGCAATTTCTTCATCGTTTAAAGGAGGTTTAATAGAAATCGAAGTAGTTCCTAATCCAGTTCAAATGAGCTAGGGTTAGGTCTTTATTTTATTTCAAAGGTGATAATCATGGTTGAGAATCAAAATTCTGCTTTAAATCATTTAACTTTTCAGAATAACCACATGCAGAAGTATACATCGCCGGTAATCACAGTAGAGCCGGAAGCATCAATCCACGATACATTGCTGCAAATGCAGACAAACTTTATCAAAAGAATAGTAGTGGTTTTAAAAAATAAACCGATCGGAGTAGTAACTGAGCGTGATATAAGCAAGTTTTTGGAACAAGATAAAACTGCAAAGGCGCTAGATGAAATTCCAATAAAATATGTAATGAAAAAAGATCCCATTGTAGTTCAGGATATGGTTGATAACCATCTTGAACAGTGTGCTACAAGAATGGTGACATTCAATATAGGTTCAGTAGTTCTTGTAGATGATTCTGGAGACATTATTGGGATAGTAACTAAAACTGATATCGCAAAAGCTTATTCTAAGATTTATGGTGGGCAATACAAAGTAAAAAACTATATGACAAAAAAATTGATTACATGTAGAAAAACTGATTCTCTAAGATTTGCACTAAACATGATTAATAAAAATAATATTTCTCGACTAATTGTAACTGATAATAAAGGAAAGCCTGAGGGCATAATTACAACAAATAATTTTCTAACACATAGTGATTATTTTTCAAAAGGAACAACAAGAACTAGAGATTATCTTCTTCCTCTAAAATCCCAAAATCTGCAGGTTAAAGATTTGTTAACTGATGATTTACTAACCATTGAAGAAGAGGAAGATTTAGCAAAAGCTGCAACGCTAATGATAAAAAATAAGATAAGTGGGATTCCTGTTGTAGATGGTAAAAAAAACCTTGTCGGAGTAATTGACAAGTCTGACATTGTAAGGGCTTTTAATTATGTAAAGAAGGATAAAGAACTATCACAAAAATACGGTGATCTATATTGAGTATTACAGATATGCTAAATGAGCCAGTTTCAAAATACACAGATCATCACATGACAACTATTGATAGTCATTTCAAGGTAAGTGATGCTGCTAAAGCCATGGTAGATTCTAAAGTTGAAAGCATTTTGGTATTTGAAAACAGTGGATTAATTGGAATAGTTACTATAAAAGATATTTTTCGTGACGTCGTTGCAAAAGGAAAAGATCCAACTAAAGTGACACTAAAGGAAATTGTTCACAAATCAATTATCAAGATTCACAAGGATGCAAAAGTCAAAGATGCAATTGATTTGATGAATAAAAATGATATTCGAAGACTCGTAGTTACCAACGAAGAAAGACCAATTGGAATCATTTCTCAAAAGACTGTTATTGGAAATCTAGGAAAGTTTGCCGCAGTATTACCCGAACTTGAAATTCCTGATAAAATAAGATGCCCTTACTGCTCATCTCTATATGATGACAAAAAATCACTTTCACGCCATATTGATGATATTCATATTGGCAGAGGCCTCTTTGAGGGAAATCTTTCCCAAGCAGGAAAGTTAGGTTCAATTAAGAGCGCAACTAATCCTAGGAGTCTATGAGGGCTTCTACTGTACGTCGAAAAAAACATCTTTTAAAAAAAGAAAAAACACGAAGCATTACCTACAGACTTACAGAGAGTCTTGTCGAAGAATTAGAAACTGAATCTATGGAAAAAAATATTTCACAAAATGTTCTAGTCAAACAAATTTTAGAAAAACATGTCCAATGGGATAGATATGCAGATAAGATTGGAATGATTCCAATTCCCAAAAATATTCTTAATGAACTTGGTAAAGAGATGGGAGGGAAGGATATTGACAACATCTTAAAGGTAATCTTACCAATGATCAAAGAATCTGTTCTTTTTATGAAGGGAAAATATGACTTGAAACGATGCATAGAGACATTAGAAGATTACATGAAGGCCTCTGGCATGAAATCTGACCACAGAATTGAGGGTGAACTACATCACTTTATTGTACAACACGAACTTGGAATCAAATGGTCATTACTTACTGAAAGATTGCTTAAGGAAATTTTTAATGAGTTTTTACCTGATCATAATGTAAAATGCCAAACAACTGAAAAGACAGTTATTGCAACAATTGCACTTGGTTCAGACTTTAGTGAACATGATTATTAATCCTGAAATCAACAAAGTTTGAATTTTAGATATGAATAAAAACACACAACTTTAGATGTTGGTCAAAAAGATAAGGAACTTACTCACTTCTGTTATTCATTTTACGTAATAAACCAAAATAAAACGCAATTCCGATAAGGATGGAAATGGTACCAATAATTTTATCCCAAACTGATGTGTAGTAGATAAGAATCACACACATGCTAATGCCGATAAATGGCAAAACTCTTTGCCCAACAAATTTAGTTTCTTTTTCTTTTTTCAGTGCCATAAAAGACAAACATACAAAAATGTACATCAGAGCCAAGTTAAAGACTGAAAAAGAAATCAGTTGAATTAATCCACCATAAGCTGAAAGAAAAAATGCGATGACACCTTGGATAATCAATGCCATGTAAGGGGTTTTGAATTTTTTGTGAACATTGGAAAAGATCTTTGGGAATAATCCTTTAATTGACATTGCATAAGACAATCTTGAAACTCCCAAGGAAAAAGCTGCACTAGATCCAGATACGGAAGTTAATGCACCAAATCCAACGATAGTTGCTCCGATATATCCTATAGCAAGTGAACCTATCAGTACTAAAGGAAACGCACTGCGTGAGAGTTCATTCCAGTTCACTGAACCATATACAACAAAATTTATTGTTAAATAAAATATTATCACTGTTGTAATGCCAAGAACTATTGCTTTTGGAATAATCTTTCTTGGGTTTTTTACCTCACTTGCAGGTATGGTTCCCATCTCAAATCCAGCAAACGCCCAAAAAACTAATACGAGTGCTGTTCCAAAATTGTCTAATCCTAAGGGTGTTATAGGAGTATAATTCTCAATTAGTTTTTCGGGATTATTTGTTAAAAAGATAATTCCTGATGCGATTACTAGAACTAGAGGGCAAAGTTTGAGTAGGGTTAGAGCGTCGTTAACCTTTCCACCAATCTTTACACCAATTATGTTTACAAAAGTCAATGAAAAAAGGAACAAGCCCTTAACTAAAAGATCCTCCCACAATTCCAGTTCTACAAAGTAATTGAGATATTTTGTAAACACAATTGCAAATACCGGCAAAGCCATCATTTCAGCACTCAACATTGCCCAACCGGTCACAAACCCATAGAAATTTCCAAATGCCTTTGAGACAAAGGCAAATGGGCCTCCAACTCTTGGAACATAATAACTAGTGTATGAAAAGACCAGAGCGATAACTACAGCAAAAATTCCAGCTATAATCCATACAAAGATTCCTGCAGGTCCCATCATCCCTGCCACTAACGCAGGTGTAATGTAGAGATCAGCACCAATAACAGAGCCAACAACTATACTAGTAAGATCAAATAAGGAAAGTTCCTTTTTTAGATTCAATGAAAATATCTTTGATTTTTTAGCATTAAACCTTGCTAGAACCGATTTATTCTTTGACTCTTAATGTAGTTTTTAGATCTCAAATTCAAATTTGAGAATTTTACAATTGTTTAACTATTACAATTTCACTTTACTAGCATGAAAGAAGATCAATTCTGTCATTGTGGTTCATGCGGTCATGAAAAAGTAAATGAGTGTTATAAAAAAGAATGTACGTGCTGTTTAAGTGATCATCAGGGCGCATTTGGTAAAAACCGATAAAATTTTTCTTGTTTATGTACATTATTCATTTGATTTAGTTTTTCAAAAAAAATTATTGTACTTGGATTGATTTTTTCTTTTGTACTTGAGTAGGAGTAATTTTTGGTAGTATTACATCCAAAACTCCGTCAGTCAGTTTTGCTTGTGCTTTATCTGAATGAACCTTTTCTGGAAGTGGAAGAGTTCTGTAATAAGAAATCTCACTTCTTTCACGCCTAAGGAAATTCTTTTTTTTCTCTTCAGATTCTTCTTTATGTTTTGCTGAAATCTCAATAGAATTATCTGTTACATTCAAATCTATTTCATTTTTCTTGACGCCAGGAACATCCATCTTTATTCTGAGTTTATCCCCTTCATCTATAATATCACATGTGCTTGGCACCATTTTTGGCATAGCAGGCATGGGCATTGAAGGGAACTTAAATGAAGGAAATGACACAAAATTTCTTTCCAAGTCCCTTCTAAAATTTTCAAATGTTTTATCTAAATCTGTCCAGCCTGAACCCCAAAATGGTGTCATTCCTTGTCCAGTTGATTTTGCAGGGGTTGTAGGTTTTTTTGCCATGATAAATTGTCTTCAAAGATGCATAATTAAGTAATGCTGATTTTCAATATTGATTTTCAACCTTGCAAATTAGACAAACTAAGCAAAGAATCATTCAACCTTAATTTTACTACCATGAAAGACTTTTGGTACATTAATTGTCAATCGTCCATTTAAAAAATTGGATGTAATTTTCTTGTCATCTATTCCTCCTGGCAAAGTTACTCTCTTTTTGAAGTAATGAAATTCACATTTAGACTCCAAATTTTTATCACAATATGTTTCCCGTAATTTTGCCTCTACGAGGATTACATTTCCAGCATCAAGAGCAACTGAAATATCATTCTTATTCACAAGTGGAAGATCAAATTCTAAGATCCATTTTGATTCAAGCTCTGTGATGCATGAAAGAGGAGAAAGAATTTTTCCCTCTATATCATCAATTAATTTTGTATATAGAGTAGGAAAGATATTTTTAATTTTAATTTTTTCATTTCTTTCTCTCATTTGATATCATCCGTATATGCGAGGCATCATACTACTAGGTTGTTTTCCTGCCTGTTGTTGAAGCGCAGATATAGTTTCTTGCATTAGATTTCTGTGTTGGATTCGTAAATGTTCTAGCTTTTGCTTGATTTCAGTTGTGTCAATTTTTACCTTAAGTATTTTTGATAAAACAGTAATAGCATGAACAGATGCTTCCGGATCTGGGAAAAACGGATGACATTCACAATACAAAACTAAAGCTGGGATGTCAGATGCTCTAAAGGCAGAAATTATAACAGCATCAGTACCAAAGATCGTTCCAGAAATAAACTTTGGAATTTCATTATCATATAGCAACTTTTCAAGTTTCTGGTGTGTTACTAGTCCATATGCCTTAGGTGCGTGTGGGTCAGCATTAGAAGATTCTAAACCACTTACCATGATGGTCTTTCCAATATTGTTCTTTTTTACAAATTCAATTATTGATTCAGAAAAGTCATAGGCTAGTTCTGGATCAAATGGTAAATCAGACATTATCACATACAGATTATCTTTGTTATAGACTCGAATTGGCCCAAAAATTTCACCATTTTCAATAAAAAGCGTGGGCAAAATTCCAGGATGCTCCATTTCACCAATTTGTTTCATTTTCAAATGATAAACAAGGTATGATATTGCAAAGGTGCCAATTAGTCCATTACTTGGAAAACCTACTAACAATACATTTTCTTTATTTTCAGATTGACTCAAGTAGACCAGGAGTCTCAATTTTTCTAATACTTGGTTTGAATCTTCTTTTTGCACGTTTAGATAATGTCCTGCGCATTTTTTGACTCAAAATTTCAAAAACTTCGCCTAAATCCCACCCAGATTCTTTGAAGATAAAAGGTGCATAGTGAGGTGTGATTATCATTATTGATACTTCATACATTCCTTCTCTTTTTTTATTACTTCCAGTACGCTGTTTTTTTATGGATACTCTGGCTTCTTGTATTTCAGAATAAACATTTCTAATTCTTTTAAGGGTGTTAGAAAACTTTGATGTAATGAGATCAACATTTTTTTGCTCTTCTGGCATACCAACCACATACAGTGGAATCTCGCTTTCAATTTTAGCTGCAAGCAAACTTAGAATGTCACGATATGTTATAATGCCTTGAAGCTTATCCCAAAGAGAAACTAGACAACATGTTGTATTAGTGTCAAGCATGCTTCGAATTATTGTATTAAGGTTATCAGTTGGTAAACATCTTGGGATACGAGTACTGCCCATGTTTCCAATTCTGGCACCTAGGTTTCCAACTTTTGTCATACTAAGAGATTTTTTTCCTAGTCTTTCTTGTGGATTTAATGTTTGAAGTACATGGTATGAAGTCAAAACCTGTCGTACAGAGTTTTTGTCTATTACTGGGAGATGATCGATTTTTTTTGATATCATTAGCTTTCTAGCAGTGGCCAGGGACTCGCTAGATTTTATTGTAATTGGATTTGCTGTGAGTATTAAATTGGCACCAATCCATTGATTGCCCTTTTTTGAGAGAAGTTCAATAATGCTCTTTGCTGTGACACACCCAACAATTTTATTATTTTCTAATACCGGGACTGCCCTAATCCGGTAGTGAGCAATGGTGTTTGCAGCCTTTTGGATTGGATCATCTTTAGTGAGAGAATGAATTGGGGATAGAAATGACCTAATGTTCATATCAGCAATATCCTTTCCTCCAAGAAGAGTCCTAACATTTGTAGTTAAAACATGGTTTCCTTCCATGCAAAAAACATCATAGACATCATTTTTGGTGATATCATGTATTACTCTGGCGACAGTAAATGATGGATCTATTTCGATAGCAGGGCTAACAAGAGGGCCTACCTTTGAGTTGTAAATATCCTTTAAATGCTCATAAATGGTTTCAGTAATCATTTGGGTATTCTCTTAGATTACTTGGATAAGAATTTTGCATTAAAAGAAATGCTTGATTTTCAGTTTTGATATTCATTAGTGAGATTCTTATTCACATATTTAAGAAATAAAATGAAATTAATCTCATGTTATTAAGAAAAGCTGAATTAAATGATGTAATTGTTAAGAGGTCTATAACAGTAAAACCAACTACAACACTCTTGGAAGCAAGAGACATTTTATTTAAACATAAAATTAGAAGGTTGATAGTTTTAGGGGCTAAAGACAAACCGGTTGGGATAATTACTGAAAAAGATGTCGCAAAAACAGTTTACAGTCTTGGTGGAAAATCCATCAAATTAGTTAAAGTCGGAGATTTTATGTCAAAAAATCTAGTAACCGTTAGAAAAAATGCTACAGTGTATGATTGTGCTAAATTGATGAGTAATCGGAAAATTAGTTCAATAATAATTCTTAACGAGAAAGGAGCTTTGGACGGACTTGTAACAAAAACAGATCTAGTTTCAGTATTTTTGACTCAGGCAACAAAACCTTTGAAGGTTTCTGATATTATGACCCGCAATGTAATTACTGTGACACCTTCTGATTCTGTACTTTTAGTTGAAAGTTTGCTAATTAATAATAGAATTACAAGGATAGTAGTTGAGAGAAAAAGAAGACCTGTTGGAATAATTACGCATCGTAACTTTTTGCCTGCAAAAATACCTCGCTGGATTGCAGAAACTGCAGACCCCCAGGAATTAGAGAGATACCAAAAAGGCCATCAACTAATGGAGCTGCAAACAAATCAGCTTAGCTATCTTCTTCCATTCAAAGCAGTTGATATAATGACATCAAATCCCATAACAGTAGATGCAAATGATGATGTATCAGTTGCCGCCCTTCTTATGATTCGCCATGACATAAGTGGCCTTCCTGTTGTTAGAAAATCATTACTAGTAGGCATCATTACAAAATCAGATATAGTCAATGCAATTGCAAAACGCTAGAGAGGTTAGGAAATATGACTGTACAAAACTTGATTCAAAAACCAATATCGATTCTTCGTAGCTCAACAATATCAGATGTCATCAAAAAGATTCTTGAAAATAACATTAGTCGATTGATTGTAAAAGATTCAGGAAAATCTGTAGGAATTGTTACTGAAAAAGATATTGCATTTTTCTTATTCAAAGAAAATACAACCCAAAGCCTAGATAAGATTCCTCTAGATAAGATAATGAAGCCAATTGAATATGTAGATGTAACTGAATCCATAAAAAATTGTGCAAAAATAATGATAAATAAAAAAATAAGTTCCTTGGCAGTAGGTAATGAACAAAATCTTAAAGGGATATTTACAAAAACTGATCTAACTAATTATTTTGCAAATAATTTTACAGGAAAGAAAAAAGTGGCAGATTTTATGACACATGAATACATATCAACACATTACGGTGCAACACTTTCTCATGTAATGAAAAAAATGCTTGAAAACCAGGTTTCAAGAATAATTATTAAAAATCAGGATAACCAACCTGTAGGGATTATCTCGCTTCGAGATTTTTTTAGAGTTTCATTGGATTTAGGTAGTGAAGGAGATGATATGGGAGCTTATGCATTTTCAGACAATATGAGAAAAGGATTTCTTTCAGAATCTGGCTTTGGCGGAACTACTTTTGCAAGGGATGTTATGACAAAGGAATTGGTTTCAATAAAATTTGATCAAGACCTTGCAACTGCTTCCAAGATAATTATTGAAAACGGGGTAAATGGCCTCTATGTCTTTGATGACGGCGATGGTCTTGATGGAATAATTAGTAAAACAGACATTACAAGAGCTTTGGCCTCTTTAGATTAACGTATGACAGTCATTACAAAAACAATTCGCGTGAAAACAAAAGGGGAAGATGACATTATTGACATTACCAAACAAACATCAAAGGTTATAGAAAGTTCAGAAATTAAAAATGGGACAGTTACAATCTTTGTTTCCGGTTCTACTGCAGCCTTGACTACAATTGAATATGAACCTGGACTTTTGTCTGATTTTCCAAAGATGCTAGAGCGTGTTGCTCCCAAAAATATTGACTATGGGCATGATCAGAGGTGGCATGATGGAAATGGGCATTCTCATGTTAGGGCATCGCTTTTAGGTCCATCATTGACCATACCTTTTTCCAATAGGAATCTTATGTTAGGCACATGGCAGCAGATTGTTCTTTTAGAATTAGATACTCGAAGTAGAGAGAGAAACTTAGTCTTGCAGATATTGGGAGAATAACAGGTTTCTGAATCTTGGCAATTATACAAAATAGAAAGGTTGCAGGGCAAAGGTTAGCAGAAAAAATTAGCAAGATCTTAAACGGAGAAAAACCAATTGTTCTAGCCATTCCTCGAGGTGGCGTAATAGTAGGTGAAGAAATTGCAAAAAAATTAGGATGTTCTTTGGATATTATAATTTCAAAAAAAATTACACCTCCAAGTTCGCCTGAATACGCAATTGGTGCAATAACACATGACGGGACAATATACCAAAGTCAATATTGGGATAGATTTTCACAGGAACCAAAATTTGAGGATGAAGTTAGGAAAAAGAAATCAGAGGTTAAAAGAAGACTAGAAGAGTATAGGGGGAGTGCTGACTACAAATTTGACAATAAGACTGTGATATTAGTAGATGATGGAATTGCAACAGGTTCAACAGTTTTTGTATTACTAAAATGGCTTTCTGAACGTAAAGTTAATCGAGTAATCTTGGCTGTACCAGTAATTCCTGCAAATACATTTGAAGAAATGAAACCATTAGTAGATACCATAGTAACCCTTGAGATACCTGTAGAGTTTTATGCCGTAGGGCAATTTTACGAAGAATTTGATCAAGTATCTGATGAAGAAGTAATGACAATACTTGACAAATTCAAAAAACCCCAGACTGTTGATAATGGAATTAGTTAAATCCATCAAAAAAGTATTTAGTAAATCATTTTGTAGTATTTGTCTTTCTGAGGAAAGATTAAGTAAATTGGACAGGTTGGATGTTTGCCCATCTTGTTTGAAAAAGATTAAAGAAAAAGAATCAGAAGAACCTGTAAAAATTTCAAAAGAACAAACTGCAGGAGGCATAAAAGATGAACTGTAAGAGGTTTTAATCAGAATTACTCTTGAGGAGAACCGCTGTAAAAGACATACACAAAATCGGGATCTCCAAAGCCTTTGCCTTCAGACCTCATTCCTTTATCAACAAAATACGATTCTACCTTCTCTGCATCCTCAGGAGTATTAGTATCCCAATCTCGCCAGCTATCTGGATTTCCATGTTCATTTTCACTATCATCAGCATCGTTTGCAGTTCCTATTCTCCATTTGGAATAAACGCCATCTGTTTGGGACTTGACAATTTCATCTATCTCTAAGATAATCTCTGATGCCTTCATCTGATAACTTATTTCAAATTCCCCTTAAAATAGAGTGCAGATTAAAATCAAAACTGAAAATCGATTTTGATAATACAGATTAGCCTCAAATAGGCTAGACATATTTTGGATTTAGGAGAATTCATTGACACTTAGTGAAAATTTTAAAAAAGAAGCTGAATTTTCTATTGAAGGCTATATTTCTCAGCTACAAAGAACTAGCTCTAAAGATTTGTTGGGAGTAAAAAAAGTTGGAAAATATGAAAACCATAAAGATTTTTGGCATGGATATTTCTTGGGGACAATTGAAGGTCAATTAATGCAGAGCTTTTTCCATGATTTTAAACGTAAAATGACACAGTATGAACGAGTTGAATTAGATCAAATTATATCACTTTATGACAGTCACCTCCAAGAAGCAATCAGAAAATTAAAGTGAAGACTAATCAATAAACAAATTCGAATCTTTTTTCTTGAAAATTTTTGTCAAGCTTACCAACCATGTATATCTTATTTCCACAGAATTTACAGCAGTTGTTATCATCTAAGTTCCATTGTAAGATATCAAAATTGTATCTTCTAACAACAATTTTGTTACATTCAGGACAATAGGTGTGCTCAAGTGGATGTCCTGGAACATTTCCAACATATGCATACTTGAGACCTTCTTTTTTTGCAATTTCGTAATGTTTTTCAAGTGTAGCTACTGGTGTTGGTTCAAAATCCATCATTTTGTATGAAGGATGAAATTGTAAAAAATGTATAGGCATTTCTGGGCCAAATAAATCATAGATAAATTTACATAATTTTTTAGCATGTTCAAGATCGTCTCCAACTTTTGGAACAATCAAATCAGTAATTTCAACATGAATGTTAGTTTTTTCCTTAAGCTCAACTAAAGAATCAAAAACAGGTTGTGAGCTTGGTATACCAACATACTGTCTTACGAATTTTTGTTCTCCGTTTCCTTTAAAATCTACAGTGATGCAATCAAGAAACTCGCTCATCATCTTAATAGATTCGGGCGTAGCAAAACCATTAGATACAAAAGCGTTGAAAAGCCCCTTTTTTCTAGCCAGAACACCACAGTCTCGTGCATATTCAAGAAATATGCTTGGCTCATTGTAGGTATATGCTATGCCGTTACAGCGATAAAGCAATGCCTTTTCAACTACTTCTTCAGGAGAAATGTCAGTTCCCTCAATCTTTCTTCTTTGGCTAAGATCAAAGTTTATACAATATTTGCAAAGCCAGTTACATCCAGTAGTACCAATAGAAAAAACCTTAGTTCCTGGCATAAAATGAGTTACAGGTTTTTTTTCAATTGGGTCTATGTGACATGCTGCAACCTTGCCATATACATAAAGAACAAGTTTTCCTTCTTTATTACCACGTATTCCACAAAGCCCAATCTGGTCTTTTCCAATTTCACAATACCTAGCACATGCTAGACAACGTACCTTATGATTTGGTAATCGCTCATAGAGAACAGCCTCTTTTTCCACATTTTTCTATGTGCAGGCACCGATAAAAGACTGACAATAATTATCAAGTATGGTAACTATCATCGGAGAGGATTTAATTGGAGTTTAAAAAAATTAGGTAACATAATGAGTGCGGGGATTTTTCTAGAGCCAATAAGGAGTGTGCCTACCTTTAAAAAGAAATTTGAAATCGTTGAACGAAAGGGGATAGGTCATCCTGATACTATTTGTGATCTTGTCATGAATCAGGTTTCAATAGAACTATCTAAAATGTATCTGAAAGAAACAGGTGCCATACAACATCACAACATGGATAAATCGCTATTAGTTGCTGGGCAAAGCGAAAACAAGTTTGGAGGAGGAAAGATTACAAAACCAATGAAGTTAGTAATTGGAGATAGAGCAACATTTGAAGTTAAGGGGCGAAAACTTCCAGTTGAAGATTTGGCAATTTCAACTGCAAAAAAATGGTTTGATAACAATCTGAGATTTGTAAAAGAGGAACATGTAGAATATCAGCTAGAAGTGGGTACATCTTCACACGAATTACGTTCTATTTTTGAAAATCCAAAATCATTTGTTGCAAATGATACATCAGCTTTAGTAGGGTATGCACCTTTTACAAAGACAGAATCTTCTGTGTTAGAAACTGAAGAATATATTAACTCACAAAATTTTAAAAAAGAATTTCCTGAATCTGGGGAGGACGTCAAAGTTATGGGATTCAGAAAGAATAATACTTTAGATCTTACAATCGCAATGGCATTTGTTGATTCCCATGTTGATTCAGAGAACCGCTACTTTAAAAGAAAACAAGATATGTTGCAATCAATTTCTGAATTTCACAAAAAAAGGGGCGATTTTGATAAGGTCAAGATAACAATGAATAATCTTGATTCAAAAAATAAAGGAATAGAGGGGCTATATCTTACCGTTTTAGGAACATCAGCAGACAATGCAGATTCTGGTGAGGTAGGAAGAGGAAATATGGCAAATCGAGTAATTTCTCTCACTAGACCTGCAGGCTCTGAGGCTACAGCAGGAAAGAATCCTGTTAGCCATATTGGTAAAATTTACAATGCATTGTCATTTAAGATGGCAGACGAGATTCAGAAAGATATTCCGGATTTGGAAGAAGTACTTGTTTGGATGTACAATGTGATTGGAAAGCCTGTAAATGAACCAAAAGCAATTATTATTCAACCTATTTCTGATAAAGAATTAGATGCATCTAAATTTGAATCTGCAATTAAGGAAATAGTTGAGCAGAACCTAAACAAAATGGACGAGTTTTGCATGCAGCTAGCATCTGGCAAGATAGAGATTGCCTGATTTTTTACAAATTAATGCAGTCAATACTTATCACAAGGATTTCCCATCTTGCAAAAATTACAAATGAATTCATCATTTTGGACAGCTTGCCTTCCAGTCATGCATTCACATTCTAGACATTGGCAATTTATCTAGGTCATTTTTTGACGATGCTATTCTCCTGACTCCTCATATTCTTCGTCTTGTTCGTATCCTTCTTTGAGGTCTACCTGATGGGATTCTTCTTTCATTTCTTCTTGTTCAGTTTTTTTCCACTTTTTTTCTAATTCTTTTTTTGAGTTGTTTTTTACCATACTTTGTAATCTTAAATGGTAAATATTAGAAAACTCTAGATTATCAAAGGTGAAAATCAGACTCTATGAGAGTAATTTCGCTTGATAAAAGCACTAGAATTGGAATGAATTCCTTTTTTACAAGCCAAACAAAGCCTTTCTGCCATCTCAGCTTCAAAAATATATCTGTCAGTCCCTACATTTGCATACAGGTAGTGCCATAGATAGCATTAGAATAAATTAAAAATAAACAGTATGAATGCACTGCACTCTATTTCATATAGTAGAAGTGACGAGGACTGGAGTATTTTCCTACCAGGGGAAATCCTGACGTAGAACATAAACAGCCCAAGGCTTTCCTCAGAACTTTTTGTTCCTAATTCAGACGGAAACTGTATGTTTCGTCCGAACATCCTCGTCAGTATAGTTACGTCATTATGATACTTAAAGCTGGATCATAATTCTTTGAATTGATTTTGATATGACAAATACTAAATTTCTTCGATTGTGATTTTGATTTGTTTTCCTTCGTATTTTTTTGTTATTTCTTTAACACGATCTGCGGGAACTATAATAATTCGTCTCCCATTACCGTTTGAATCACTGCCTGATTTTGCAATTTTTGTTACAAATGAGATTGCCATGGAGTCATTAGTTAAAGGCACTATATAAAAATACACATTTATACACAATGTATATATATGTATGATTGTGTATAATTATACATGAATACGAAGCAAAAAATCATTACCATTCCTAAGAACAAATGTAACAGATGTGGTAGTGGATCAAAGGTAACTGATGCGGAAAGTGGCGAGATTTTTTGTGGAAGTTGTGGTTTTGTAATGTCAGAAAAAATTGAATCTTATGGACCTGAACATCGTAATTTCATGGATGGTGAAGATGGTTCAAGGACTGGTGCAGGAGCATCTTTGAGTAGACATGATATGGGACTTGCAACCATTATCGGACCAACCGATAGAGATGCAACTGGTAAAGCACTCTCTTCTTCAATGAAACACACCATAGGGCGTTTGAGAATTTGGGATAGTAGAAGCCAAGCCCACAAATCATCTGATCGAAATTTTAGAATTGCGTTTAATGAACTCAGCAAGTTAAAAGACAAGCTTGGACTTTCAGAAGTTACAATTGAAAAAACAGCATACATTTACAGAAAAGCCGTAGAAAAAAATCTGATTAGAGGAAGATCAATTACATCACTATTAGGTGCTGCATTATACGCTGCATGTCGAGAATCTGAAACTCCTAGAACACTAAAAGATGTTGAACTTGTAAGTAATGTTAAAAGAAAAGAGCTTGCCAAGTGTTATAGAGTTCTTGTAGAAAGATTAGATCTTAAAATGCCAGTCGTAAGTCCAGTATATTGTATTGCTAGAATAGCAAACAAAATAGGAATCTCAGAAAAATCAAAACGTTTTGCTGCAAAAATTCTTCATGATTATGAACAAAGTGGCGAAGTTGCTGGTAAAAGTCCAACAGGTTTGGCAGCAACTGCATTGTATCTTGCTTGCGTTAAGATGGACGAACATTATTCTCAGAGAGATATTTCAAAAGCAGCCAACATAACGGAAGTTACAATTCGAAACAGAGCAGCAGCTATGCGAAGAACATTGAATCTTAATGATAAATCATATGAAAGAAAAGCTTCTGAGAGTGGATTTTAAAATGAAGATAATTAATCTAGTTTCAATCATAAAAAATAGGTATCAAGAGTTAATTAAATTTGCAAATCCAAAATTTTCTATAAAAAAGAGAAAATCCACTCTAAGAATAGACCAAGAGCCTGATGCAGATTATGAGCTAGTCAAAATACACGGCGTGGGATTGGTAGATCCTTTTGCAGTACAAGGAGTTGTAGTTCTAAAAACTGATGATGGTAAAGATTTTCCAATATCGGCCTTTTCAGGAGAAGTTGCACAATACATTTCAAATTTTATTGATGATAAACGTGATTCTCTTCCAACAATTTACAATATGCTAGAGCAGATTTGTGAAGAAAATGAATTATTGCTAGTAAAAGTAAAGTTGTATCAAAGTGGAAATGCATTACGAGCAAATCTATACTTGGCAGGAAAAAAAGACATTATTTTGAGAAATTATCGTGCATCTGATGCTATCGCTCTTGCAACATTTTACAGTGCACCAATTTTAGTGAGAAAAGATCTACTAATGGAAAAAGCCACAGTAAATTAAATCAATCAAAAGAAAATGTGAAACAATTAATTAACATCAGTATATCTTAATCAATCGTAAAAGTCATTTGTTTTTTGAATCATCTGACTCACGGTCTTTGCAGTTATGTGTGGAAGTTGAAGGGTATTTGCAGTAATATGCACCCCTTTTACAGATTCATAGATTTTTTTCATTTTCTGGTATACTGATACATCTGCATCAGACCAATCTTTTCTTCTTGATTCAAGCCTTGATATTATAACGTCTTCTGGACAAACACATTCAACAATGAAGACCTGATTAGGTGATAGACCCAATTTTTTTATGACGCCTTGTCTTGAGCTTTCTTTGTTAAAGGTTGCATCCAGTATGCAGTTTTTTCTTGCTTTATGTAGATATTTTGCAATCAATATCATTACTTCGTAGATTAATTCCCTTTCATGTCTTTTGTAAGTAGGTTTTGCTATAAGCTGCTTTCGAATTTTATCAGTTGATAAAACTACTGCGTCAATTAATGGCGCAAGTTCTTTTGCAAGTGTAGTTTTTCCAGATCCTGGCAGTCCACAAAATATTACAATCAATTCTTATCGGAATTATTTTACAACTATTACTGGGACATTTGCGCGATGTATAACATAGTTTGACGTACTTCCAAAGAATAATTCTTTAGCTGAGCCCATTCCTCTTGAGCCTATTACAATAAGATCAATTTTGTTTTTCTTATCATGAGCTATGCGGATAATATCCTGACCAGGTTGTCCTTGCATTATTTTTGTTTTAAACAAGATTCCTTGTTTAGCTGCCTTTAGTTTTGCAGATTCCAAAAGGATTTTGGCATTTTTCTTAAACTGTTTAATGATATCATATGATTGTAAAGTAGAATATACAGGCATAAAATCTGCAGGTTGAACGGCAGCAAATAGTGATACAGGCATTACATTAATTCCGATAATGATCCCATGACACTGACGAGCAATGTAGATTGCAGTATCCAACCCTCGCATCGAATTTTTAGAACCATCCAATGGGACAAGAATATTTCTAACCTTCTTTTTTATCATGAATCAAAGTCATTGTTCAGGTATATTTGTAGAAAAGGTCATTTCCAATAGTGATTTTCAGTTGCGAGAATTGCCAGCGAGTTAAATTGCCTGAATGAGTAAAATCTAAGTAATTATGATGTGGAAAAAAATTCTAGTTCCTTTAGATGGTTCTAAAAACTCATTGAGAGGACTAGACATGGCAATTTATCTTGCTAGGCAATGCGGTGCAACGTTAACAGGGATATTTGTTCTACCACGATCACCAGAAAAAGCATTTCGTCGATTACAAAATCCAGAAAAAGAGGCATTAAAAATTGCGGATAAAATTATGGAGAGAGCAAAACTGCGCTCAGCCCAAAATGGAATTGTGTTTAACAAAAAAATTGATTTTGGAGATCCTGCTTTTATGATAGTAAAATTTGCAAAATCCCTAAACTACGACATTATAGTAATCGGTGCAAGAGGACAAAGCGGCATAAAAGATATTTTTCTTGGCAGTGTATCAAATTATGTTCTCCATAAATCAGCTGCCCCAGTAGTAATTGTAAAATAATTATGACTATAGAAAAAAAAGCGAAAGAACACTTAGATAGACTTCTTGAGATGTCACAAGAAAACTTTAATGAAATGTATGAACGCTGGAAGGATTTAGATAAAGATTCGTTATTTAGTATAAGAAATTCTAAAGAGTTTCAAATAGGATATGTATTTGGAAAGATTGAGCACAAATTTATCTCCTGGTTTTATTCTGAGTATGGGCGTGCACAAACTGATGAAGAATATGAAGAATTTTGGAATAAAGTTAATAAAATAATTTCCAATAGAAACAACACAAAATCAGGCATGAGTCACTAGTCGTACTTTAGTTACGTTTCGACGCTATGAAGAAAATCAAAAAGTTCATTCTCATTAGTTGCAATAAAATCTGAAAAATTCACAGGCCAAGGAGTTGGCAATTCATTAGGTGAAAACAATATTACCTTTTTTCCTAATTTTTTAGCTACATACATTTCAATTCCTGTACCAAAGCTTGGAATATCATCTGATATCGCAATTACAGCATCAGTTTTTTTTAAATAATTCAGATCGTGCTCTACAATTTTTTTTGCTAATTCTCTTTGTTCTCTAAAATCTTTGACATTAGAATAATCCATTTGTTTTTCATCGATATGATTTAGAACTTCAAATCCTGCTTTGGAGAGTTTAGAATAAAGTTCACGGATTTTGTTAATGCCCCCATACCCAATGGAAGCGCAGACCATTATTTTCATTATCTTATCCATTGTTTTAACAAAGTAGTATTTGATAATTTTCAACCATGAGAATCTGCCAAAGAGGTTAAATCATAAACAATTATCATTTCAATTATGATTAAAAACAGAATTAAAAATATTCTTGTACCTTTAGATGGTTCTAAAAATTCGATTCGAGGGTTAGATGATGCTATATCTATTGCTAGGGCATGCCAGGCAACTATTACAGGGATATACATCATACCAATGTATCCTAGAAATCTGGCAGATGCAATTATTCCGTATTTTATTCAACCAGAAAGAGAGGCTAAGAAATTCATGAGAAGTGCCAAAACAAGGGCAGCTCAAAAAGGAATTCTTTTTAAATCAAAAATTACTCGGGGAAGTCCCACATGTGAAATTCAAGAATTGGCAAATGCTAAAAGATTTGATCTTGTAGTTATTGGTGCGCGTGGTAGAGGTTCTCTAAAAGATGCATTTCTTGGAAGTGTCTCAAATGCAATTGTTCATAAGTGCAAGATTCCAGTAATGGTAGTAAAATAGGAGAAAAAATGGCCTCAGAGATCTTATCGCGAATACTTGTCCCATATGATGGCTCTAAATATTCAGATCATGCCGTAAATAGAGCAATAGAGATTTCAAGAAAGAAACTATCTCAGATCTATTTCATTAGTGTGGTAAATGTAGATTACATTCAACCACCAGGCTCCCTTTTAGGGATGGTGAGTCCATCCTCAGTAAATGCAATAAAGCGGTTAACAGATTCTGCAAAAAAAGAGACTAGTCAAATGTTAGCCTCACAAGTCTCAAAATGCAGGAACGTTGGAATAAAGGCAGAGTCTAAAGTATTATCAGGAAACATTGCAGAGGAGATTTTAAAGTATGCAAAACAAAAGAAAATTACATTAATTGTTATTGGAAGTCAAGGACTTCATGGAATAAAGAAGATTAAGGCCTTAGGAAGTACCAGTAGAAAAGTTTCAGAGTTTGCCAGCTGTCCAGTCTTGATAGTTAGATAAATGAGATAAATAGAGGAGTCTTCAAAAATACAATCGAAATAACATGGTTAAATGGGCTGAATATCTAATTTCTGAGGTACGATATAGTCCTGATCATAAACGTATACTACAAGTAAAACAGCATAAGGACCTTGATGGACAAGTAGGCGAAGGAGAAATTGTTGAACGAGATGTTGTTTCATCTAACATAAAAAAAGGCATAACATACATGACTATCCATAATGGTTCATCAGCAACTTGGAAAAGAGGAGATAGTGTAAAAGGGTTCACAGTTGATGGAGATTATTATATTCGCGTAGATAAGAATAAGGTAAACCTGGATAACCTGGGAATGCTAAACGAATTATAAATTTTTTATTCAATTTTGTTGAATTTAACTAGGGACAAATATTCAAAAGTGAAAATTATCATTGTCCTTTATATCATGTATTATAACAATAGAATCAATGGCTGGAAAAATTAACAATGTCTTAGTGCCAATCGATGGTTCACAAAATGCCCTCCGAGGGCTAGATAAAGCAATAGATATTGCAAAGGGCTCAGGCTCCACTATTACAGCTCTTTTTGTATTTCAGCTACCATGGAAGGCCGGATTAAAATTCACAAAATCAATGGAAAAAGAAGCCCAGTCCAAGGCAACTCGTGCAATTGGCATCGCACGACAGAAAGTAGAAAGAAATGGGATCACATTCAATTGGAAAACTGCTGGTGGAAAACCTGGTGATGCAATACTTAATGTGGCAAAAGGTATGAAAGCTGACATTATTGTAATTGGTGCACGTGGTCTTGGTGCTGCAAAAGAAAAGTTTTTTGGCAGTACATCAAATTATGTGATGCACAAAGCAATCAAACCTGTTTTAGTAGTTAAATAAATTAATCTACCAATATGAAATAAGAAATAATTTTTATTTTTTTATTATGCTTCTTCGCCTGTGAAATGTGCCACACTATCTAAAACTAGAACAATTTTATCTTTAGGTACATGGAATAATTTTGTTGTTTCGTTTGAAGATTCTATTAACATTTTAGAAAATGGATCATGTGTTGCTTTGTAGGAAACTCCTCTTTCTGAAATTCCTTGCAGCCAGTGGGTACATTGAATAAGTTCCATATGTTGAAATTTTATTGTGTGACATGAATAGACCAATTAAGATCACTTTGATGATTTTGTGTCTTTTATGCGTAATAGAATTTGATCACAAATATTTCGCATGCTAGAATCCGAGCCAAGGCTACAAATTTCAACCAAATCGGTAGTTGTAATTATTCCGATTACTTTGTTGCCTTCTTGTACAGGCAACTTGTGGATTCCGTTTTGCTTCATCATTTCAGCAGCCTCCCAAACTGTTTCTTCTGGACCAATCATGGTTAAGGGGGTAGACATTACCTCTGATATTTTACTTGAGAGTGCCTTATTTTTTGCAGCAATTCTTTTTACAAAATCCCTTTCTGTCAATATTCCTGAAGGAACATTGTCTTTTGTTATAATTATACAGCCAACATTAGCGTCATTCATCATACAAGCTGCATCCTTAACTGTCATAGAAGAATCAATAGAAATGACGTTTGTTTTCATTACATCCTTTACAAATGTGTGTGCCATAGAATTTTTTCTACATTTACTAATTTAAAAACAACCCTTGATTATCAAAGTTAAAAGTGATAATTTGTTTCAGAAATGCTAGTTTTCAACCATCTTTTTATTATAGAAATAGACTAGAAAATCCATGGAAATGGCTTATCTCCTTATTCAGTGTGATATGGGTGCTGAAATCGACATCATTAAGAAACTAACAAAAATACCAGAGGTAAAAGAGGTAAGGGGCACCTATGGAGTTTATGACATTTTTGCAAAGCTTGAATCAAATTCTAGAGAAAAATTAGATGAGATATTGACCAACAATATCCGCAAGATTCCAAAAATTCGTTCAACGAACACTCTGACTCCAATATTATCCCAAGGCGGAAAGTAATTTTATTTTACGATTATAACTGGAACTAGAGATTTGTGCATCACGTAATTTGATGTGCTGCCAAGAAAGACCTCTTTTAACACACTTCTTCCTCTAGCACCAATCACAATAACATCAAAATTATTTTTTTTTGCAAAATTAACAATTTCTGGTCCTTCATCACCATAAACAACTTTGCCATTAAACATGATCCCATTTTGTGCAGCACGAGTTTTTGCTTTTAACATGAATTTTTTGGCTTCTTCTAAAAGATATCTTTCAATTGGAGAGATAGGTTTACTTTTAGATGGCAAAACAAGTGTTACAACATATAGTCCAGTAAGGGAAGTATGACATTGTCTTGCAAGATAAATTGCTTCATCGAGTCCTCGAAAAGAATTTTTTGATCCATCCAGAGGAACCAGAATTTTTTTTATGTCTAGTGCACACATGTTTTCTCAAAGGGCTTTAGAATTCTTTTCCTTAGTAAATATGTCAAATGCATTATCAATAGTTGAAACAAAAATTTTTCCGTCTCCTTTTTTGCCACTATATGCAGCTTTTGAAATTGCAGATACAATGGAATCCACTTGAGAGTCATCAACTACTGTAACTATAGTATCAACCGCATTGTATTGAATTTCTTCTCCTTTTTTTCCACCTATTCTTGGTCTCTCCCCAGCACCTCTGCCCAATGATCTGGTTACAGTAAGGCCTCCAACACCTTGATTAACTAGAGCATCAATTACTGCTTTTTGTTTATCATTTTGAATAACTGCTTCAATTTTTTTCATGATTATATAGATTATCTCAAAGAGTGTGTATTCCTTTTTCTTTAGTGCAAATGTCAGTTGATTCTTCAACGTTTGCAATGAAGATTTTTCCATCTCCCTTTGTTCTGGTACATGCAGTTTTTGCTATTTTCTCCATTATATCATCTGCTTTTTCATCATCTACGACTACAATCACGATATTTTTAGAATAATATTCTCCAACTAGTGGAGGTTCAGTAGCACCCTGGCCTTTTCCGTCAAGTACAGTAAATCCACCCACACCTGTTTTTCGCAATACCTTTACTACGGCTTCTAACATATTTGGTTGGATTATTGCCTCAATTCTTTTCATGTTTTAATGTGTATCATGAATCCTTTAAAACTCTCCACAGATTCTCGACTGTGATTTTCAGGCATGATATTGTGGTTCCCTCCTCAAATAGGACTAAATCTAATTTACCTTGAATCAGATGGGAAAAGAACCAAAAAAAATTCGTGTTAAAGACATCATGACTAAATCAGTCATTTCTGTGGATGCGACAGTCAATGTAAATGACGCAGCAAAAATGATGGAAGATGCTAAAGTTGGCGCAATAATAGTTATGGAAAATAATACTCCAGTGGGAATAATCACAGATCGTGATTTTGCAATAAAAATTGTAGCTCACGCGTATCCGATCACAACTTCAGTGAAGAAGATAATGTCAGCACCTCTTATCGGGGTTCATCCAGAGGAATCTGTCTGGACTGTAGCTGACGTCATGTACGCTAGAGGAGTACGTAAAATTCCAGTTATCGATGAAGATCAGGTGATTGGGATCATCACTGCAACAGATTTGGTAAATCAGTTTGCAGTATCTACTGAGGAGGATATGAAAAATATGTACTATCAATCCCTTGCAAAAATCTTTGTCCAGCGTCATTATGTATAGATATAAGAAAAGTAATTAGATAAAATAATTATTAATAATTCAAGTAGAATCTTAAAAACTTGTTATTTTCTAGTGACTATATACACAACATATTCTTGTTCATAATCAGGCATTTGCTTATCCATTTTACTAAATGAGTATGGTTCTACTGATTTAACTACGTTGTATACTGATTCTCCAACAATCAATCCATTATTTGGAGCAAGTCCGTTAATCTTTGCACATTGATTTACTGTGGAACCAAAGATGTCTGTGACATCAGATGTGGAAGTAGTTGCTAATCTTACAGAGCCATATGTTGCACTAATTTTATAATCCACACATGGAAGGCCTTTTTCTTCAAGAATATTACAAATTTTGTCATGTGCATCAATCATATCAAAACAACAGTCAAGTACATTTTTGAATGATTGTACATCATGGGGATTTGTTTTTGGAAAATAAAACAATAATGCATCACCAATATTTTTTATCACTGTTCCTTTGAATTTCTGGACAATGGTGGCCATTGAATTTAAAAATGTACTATAAAGGGTGCTTGCTTGAGAGTCAGACATTTTTGCAGTAATCCTTGTTGAATCTTTAATATCAATAAGGCAAACGCAACCATTTTCACTTTGATCAGAAAAATTTAGAAGAATATCTTCTTGCTGCTTAATTACATCCTCTTTTTGTTTAATGGTGATTAGAGACTCCTGAATTTTTTGTGCCATTATGTCAAATGATGCAGCAAGCTGCCCCACTTCATCACGAGTTTTTATGTTTGTTCTTACGTCATAGTTTCCACTAGCAATTTGATTTGTTGCATCTTTTAGTTTGATTATTGGTCTTGAGAGTAGTTTTGCCACAAAGAACGCTACTATTGCCATAACAATTGTAATCACAATACCGGTAAGAAAGATTCTATTCTGCAAAACCGAAACAGGCTGTAATGTTTCATTCTCGTTGAATTCTGCAAGCAATACAAATCCTAAATCTGGTACACAGTATGAAAAACCAAAAACCGAATCGCCTCTATAATCTTGGTAGATTCCGCTTATTTGTTTCCCGTTTTCAAAACATTCTCTTACTGGTAAAGTATCTATAATTTGTTTAAAAGGAGCATTTTCAATAAATCGAGACTCAGTTATCATCAAATGATCTTTGTTCACTAGATAGACCTCTCCAGTTTCACCCAAACCGCTTCGATGCAACAAAATATCATTTAGTTCATCAGTTCTCATAGTTGCAATAACTACACCAATGGGTTTTGCGTTTTTTTCCTTTCCATAAATTGGAGAACCAATGATCAGTTTACTTCCACCATGTTCTCCTGGTTCAAAAACTGCAAATGGTGCTTCTAAACCACGCAGAAACTTGGGATCATTTGAAAAATTATCAGTTGTTTTTAATCTTACTAGAGAAAAATATGCCCGTCCTTCTTTTCCAATAATTTTTACATCCTCAAATCCTATTGAAAATCCAACTAGTTCCTGAAACGCTTGGATTTGGGTAAGAAAATCACGTCTTTTTTCTTGAATTGTTGAATAATAGGTTGCAGGGTCATATGGGAGGCCATTTAATTCTGTAACTAAATTTTTAACCATTGGATCAGACGATATTACTTGTGTCTCTTTGATTCGCGTATGAATAAAGGACAAGACAGAATTCCCACGAATTGTGGATTCACTAAGTAATCTATCACTCATTCTCTCTTGCAAAACTTCAGTAGCAGAATTAAAGCTCAAGTAAGCACTTGCAGAAATTGTTACAATAGATACAATCATGACTAGGAGAATTAGTTTCTTGTCTATACTAAATGAGATTTGCTTATTACGCTTCATCTGATTAATAATTTTTCTTCTGTCTGGTATATATGGTGTAAAACAAAATTCCAGACCCAATAATTACTCCACAGTCAGCTAGCCTGAGGTTCTCCGATCAAAACATAAATGCCATCTCCTAGAATTTAGGCCATTTCCAAACATTGTAAGTTGAAAAAGACCCAAGTGTCGTTTTAGCTCAGACAATGATACCAATCATGGAACATATTATCTATAAAAAATAAATCAAAAATTCCCAATATGATATTAAAAAATAATCTTGTGTTATCTTTGGAATTTTTTCATTCTCTTGTGCTCAAATTTATCCCAAGGATATACAATGTATTCATTTCCTTTGGTTTTTTGCGCAAATATGAGTTGTTTTGGATATCGTTTGCCTTTTCGTGCAAAAAGTGTTGCATATACTAGGTTGTTTGGGTTTTCAACCTTTGATAAAACTTTCTTAAAGGTATCACCAGAGTCGTAGATATCATCAACAAACAAAGAATCTAATGGAATTTTACTTTTATCGACAAGGATTTCATGAATGTCAAGCTTGTCTGCTATCAATCTTGAAGGGACAAGACCGCCTCGAGTAATAGTTGAAATGCTATTGAATTTTTTTCCTGTTGCTTTGATTTTATCTGAAAGCAATTTGGTTATAGTATCAATTTCTTTCCAGCTAATAGCATCGGATTCCATTTAGTAGATTTCTTGTGGGCAGTATTAAAAGTGTAAAACTAAATTCCGGCGATTTTCATTACTTTGTTTGCAGTATCATCAATACTTACATCTGGATTAGCAGATACAAGTAAAACCTTGTTATCAATTGGAAAACTCATAACAACAGCTTTAGTTCTTCGAGATGCAGAATACTTGACTTCGCCAAGGCTTTGATCAAATTCTTGTCTTGTTGAAACTCTCAAAATCAATTCCATGTAGAGTTTTCTCATGTCTGCGTCATCCTCTAAGGGAGCCATGCCTTTTTTCATTCCTCCAGCAACTAAATGCCCCATAGGGTTAATCAGTCCTGCAAATCTAATTTCAGGTTCTTTGAGTAAATTCTGGCATTTTTGATCAAACATATAATATTCGTTTGATTTTTCGACTTGAGACATGTTTGGCCTATTACAAAATGAGAATAAAAACCATTGTCCAACTTGTTTGATACACATGGGTTTACATTATTTTCATTTTTAATTAGGGAGAGGTTTGATTGGCTTTTTTACGGAGATTTTCCAATAATTTTTAATATTTTAAACGGAATTTTCCCAAAATCAGCTTCTATAGTAGAAGATACTAGCAGAACGTTTTCATCAGGTAGTGGAAAACTGTAGATAATTACCTTCTCTCTGTATGATAATGAGAAAAAGACTGGTCCAAATTCTTTATCGAATTCATGGCGCATTCTTACCCGGAGCGCAATTTCCATAAACATCATCTCATCTTGCTTTTCGTTTTCTAGAGGCATCATGCCCTTTTTCATGCCCCCAGCAACTAAATGTCCCCTATTGTTAATTACACGAGCAGACCGCATATTTGGGTCTAGAATCATGATCTGCTGGCAAACCTTGTCATAATCCATGTTCTAAATAATACATATCGATCTATTTATTGCGAGCTTTTGTAATATATTATTGTGAAAAACGACCTACAAAAAGACCCAGCAGAGTTTTATAAACACCTCTCCTTGTTTTGGACTGACTTGATATATCTAATGTCAAGTAAACCGCAAGCCCTAACATCTGTTGGTCCGATGAGAAATTTTTCAACAAATGCAAAAAAAATCTCAACAGAGTTATTAGATGCAAACGAAGATCTTGCAGAATTTAATAAAAGATTGACAGAATATTATCAACAACTTGCAGATACTTGGGCTAATGCACAAAAAAAGGTAACAGCAAAGATACCAAAAATTCCAAACGATCAGGAACAATTTGATTCATACAAAAGGATTTGGATCGATATTTTTGATAATGATTTTACAGAGTTATTTGATTCCCATAAGTTTGGAGAAAATTATGGAAAACTAGTTGCAAGTGAGCTTGAACTTTCAAAGCACTGGGAACAGATGTTAAATGTAATGCTACAATCTGCGAATCTACCTAACAAAAAAGAAATTGATGAGGTCTACAAAGAATTACATGCATTACGAAAAAGAGTTTCAAAATTAGAATCACAGACAAAAGAATCAAAAACAAGGAGCAAAGAAAAATAATGGAAGAAAGCAATAGACTCGATCCAAAACTTGTTGAAGAATTTCTCAAATTTGGAAAAAATATGATAGATGCTCCAAAGTTTGTCCCAGCACCAGATGAAATTAATTTAGAAGTCACTGAACACGAAATTGCATATACTGAGGATAAGGTGAGATTACTTCACTACAAGCCAAGAACGAGTACGCAGGTTAAGACTCCGTTGATAATTGCATATGCATTAATTAACAGATATCATATTTTAGATATTCATCCTCAGAAAAGCTGGGTAAGAAACTTACTTGATCAAGGAATTGATGTGTACATGGTTGATTGGGGTACTCCAACCAATATGGACAAGTATTTAGATTTGGATGATTATGTCAATGGTTACCTGGATAATTGTGTGGATTTTGTAAGAGATGAATCTGAAGTCGATAATGTTTCATTACAAGGATATTGTACTGGTGGAACTATAGGAACAGTTTATACTTCATTGCATCCTGAAAAAGTAAAAAATTTTGTTGCAACTGCTCCCGTCATTGATGGATGGCGTGATACAACAGTAGTTAGCAATCTTGCAAAACATATCGATGTTGATAAAATGGTTGATTCAATTGGAAACATGCCTCCAGAATTTATGTACTATTGTTTTTCAATTCTAAAACCCTTTGAACAAGGTATTGAAAAATATACCAATTTTTTCAAAAATATTGAAAATGAGAGTTATGTTGATAATTTCTTAAGAGTTGAAAAGTGGCTGGGCGACACGCCTCCTATTCCTGGAGAGCTTTTCAAGCAATGGATTAGAGATATCTACCAGGATAATCTTCTGATTCAGGACAAAATGTATGTTGGTGGAAAACACATTTCATTAAAAAATATCACAATGCCAATTTTTACCCAAGTTGCAGTTGGAGATCATCTGGTTTCCCCTGAATGCAGTATGCCTCTACATTATGCAGTAGGCAGTGAAGATAAAACATTGAGAGTTTATCCTACGGGTCATGTAGGAATGATTGCAAGTTCATTGTCTCAGAAAAAAGTTCTTCCAGAGTTGGGACAATGGTTAAAAGAACACTCGGAAATTAGATAAAAATAGAAAAAAGAGAAAAATTCTCTTTTGATTTTACACTTTGGATTGACACCTAGTTAGTTTTTGGGGTGAATGTGCTAATCCAAGACTGTATTACGTTTTTGTTCAAATCAGCAAATGCTTTTGCATTTTCGTTGAATGTTTTGATGTTTTGCTGTGCTGAATCAATTGCCGCTAGTGTAACTTTGTTTTGTACATCATAGGCTTTTACAACCTCTTCTGTGGTATCGCGAATTACTTTTAATACTGCAGAAGGTATGTTAGTTGTAATACCTGCTTTAGTTGCATAGTCTTTTTGCAGTGCAATTGATGAATTGATTACATTCTCTACTGCATCAAGGTACTCTTGTTGTACGTTAGTTACTGATTGATGATAACGTGGTACTGATTGCTTGATACCGCTAAAGTATTTGTCAACGTTTTGCTGATATACTGCAAAGATGTCTTTTTGATTAGGTGTGGATTGTGCTGTGTTACTCATATTTTCACCCCCTTTTTGATTTCTTTTCTATAGGAAGAATTACAACTTGAACCAAGTCGCCTTCCTTTAATCCGAGTGCATCTCTTTCTGCCTCTGGAATCGAAATTCGCCCGTTGCTTCCAACAGTCGTTTTGTAAGCTCCCCATGTGAGGAAGTTCGGCATCATTTGTGCCATGTTAAACATTTTATTCATGCCTTTTGATTGCATTGAACCAATATTTTCCATAAAGTTTGATTGTGCCTCTACAGTCTTATTTGAGATTTCCTTTAGTGTTTCGAGTGGATCAAATTGTTGACTCTGAGGATTCATCATTGAGCTAAAGTTTTTCATGAATTCTGTTTGAGCCTTACCACCTTTTTGGATCCATTCCTTGAACATTTCTGCCGGATTGTATTGGTAATTATTACCACTCATAGGTAATAGTAGGAATAGAGAGGTATTTAAACGATTTGGTTGTTCTAATTTTCTATAAAATCTAGAACTAATTTTGCAAATTTTTTGGGATCATCAACATATGGAGTATGGCCACAATTATCCATCATATAGAATCTACAATCTTGGATACTAGATACAAACTCATCAGCATATTTTACTGGAATAACAGGATCGTCTTCTCCCCAAATAATTAGTGTGGGTACTGATATTTTTTTTAATGATGTTGTGATTGTCTCTGCATTTCTCAAACCTAGCAATGTAGACATGAAAGCCATTTTTGCATTTGGTAGTTTCATTCTTTCAACAAAATTTTCAATTATTTTTTGATTAATTTGCCTGGCTGGCCCTGCCATCAATTGAAAGGCATTTTTTGCCACATCTATATCTGGATACAAGGCAGCCATGACGTAGGCATCTAGTGCAGGAGTTGAATGTTTCATTATTCCAGAGGGGGAAACTAAAACTAGATTTTCAATTACATCGGGATGTTTGGAAACATAGTTAGCTGTAATTTGACCTCCGAGAGATGAACCAATAATGTTGGTTCTGGTAATTCCCATTTTTTTCATAAAGGATGATAAAAAATCTGAGAAAAACTCTGTAGTATAATCTACAAGTGGTTTATCGCTGTATCCAAATCCAATCAGATCAGGAACAATTACCTTGTAGTGTTTGCTAAATTCAGGGATTACATATTCCCATCTTTCAGCAGAGGCACCTAGTCCATGAAGTAAAACTATAGTTTTATCTGAACCACCTGACTCTAAATAGCGAATTTTATATCCGTCAATAGTGATGAATTTTTCTTCCATCTATCCTAGCTGACAGCATTTTTCATCTAGATAAATTTTTGTGTGAAACGATCATAGTAAATTGTGAATTTCATTACTAAAATTTTGGTTTGTGTTTTTTAACAGGTAAGAGAAAACCCAAGACTTGATATCAACAAAAATTAAAAAAATTCTTCGCCCATTGGATGGATCTAAAAACTCCCTAAAAAGTTCTTGATATAGCAATTGCCCTAACAAGAAGATGTGATGCGATCATAGTTGGTATTTGTATAATATATGCTCTATATAGAACTGAATTTGGAAAAGGATGGCTAGAAAAAGGCTCTTATGAGTAGGTAAAAAATTCATGAATGGGGCCAAAACACGGCTGCTCAAAATGGCATTGTCTTTGATGAAAAGATCTCTTACTGAGATGTTGGGTATAATATTGTAAAATTTGCTCATAATAAAAAGAATAAAATCGATTATTGTTATTGCTTCTAGAGGCAGAGGAGCAGTAAAGGAGATGTTTTTTGGAAGTGTTTCACACCATGTCCTACATGTATAAAATCTTCCAGTTCTTATTGTAAAATAAGTTAGAAATTAAATTAGGTTTTTGAGCGTGTAGAGAATTACGGCAAAAAGAATTAAAAAAATAATTAGAAAAAAATTCTAACTATCTATCGGAATTTGCGAATTCTAGCAATTATGCTAGTATGGTTCGCTTTTGGATCTGTGGTGACATAAATAATATGATTTGGTCCAGCAGGCAGTGTGATACGCTTTACTCTATCATACTCTGCTATAACATATTTACATCTACCAATCTTTTTTGCTAATAATTTTCTCTGCTTCCATGCACGAGCTGCCATTACTAATGATTGCCTACTTTCAGCTTTAGAAAGAGTAGTTTTGACAGTTTTTCTGTGTGCAGAAATGACTAGTTTGCCACTCAGTGATGCAATTGTTACATAACGGATGGATTTGCTAGTCTTGAGAATCTTAGCTGCTAGTGTTGTTACGTCCATTAACATTCCATTATTTTGCTATGTTAAAGGTTTTTTGAATTAGTGGTGAGATTTATCTAATAGCCGCTTTCATTTCTGACTAGTGAAAAAGTCATCATTTTTTGCCCTGATTACTTTAGTTTCAATAATTTTTAGTGCGTATCCAGCATATGGCGCAACCGTTTTTTACGCAGACGGTGCGTTTACTAAAAATGGGATAGAATGGTGTGAAGAAAATAAACCGCTTTATGATTTATTGGGAGACAAATTCTTTGAACACCACAAGTATAGTATTGAATCAAGAGTTTGTGCAAATTTGATTGAAGATCCGTTATGGAGTTATTCTGGTCCAGATAGAGCGGAAAAATTAATCGAGCGGAGTCGTTATTTTACTGAATTAGAAATTGCTGAAAGCCGAGAAGAGGCCAAAGTTGGGGTATTGGATCCCACCCCTGCCCAAGTTCCTAGAAATAATACTGAAGAAAAAATAGAACAACCAGTAAAAGAACAGGTAGACGAAACACCAAAACAAAACAAAGTTCAAAATGTTAATGAAGGGGGAGGCGGATGCTTGATTGCCACTGCGGCGTTTGGTTCTGAGTTATCAACAAATGTACAGATGTTAAGAGAGGTAAGAGATAATCAGATACTGAATACCAAAGTTGGTGCAATGTTTTTGTCAGGATTTAACCAATTTTACTATTCATTTTCACCAACAATAGCAGATTTAGAACGTCAAAGTCCTGCATTTAAAGAATTTGTAAAAATTACTATAACGCCTTTGTTAACAACTCTTTCACTACTAAATCATTTAGATATTAATTCTGAAGGAGAGATGATAGGATGGGGGATTGGGATTTTATCTCTTAACGCAGGGTTTTATTTTGGAATTCCATTTTTTGTTGCTATAAAATTAAAACACTATTTACTGAGTTAGTTTTCTTTTTTGAAAAATTTGAGCAATGTAAGATAATCTATAAAGTTAATAGTAGACTTTCAATTCATTTGATCATAGAATCATCATAATTTTAAAATGAACAAACATCATCATAATAATTCCTCGTGAATAATGTTAATGAAAATGCATAATTTTGGGAAAGTAAAATTGCATAGAGAGTATGGGGCTCTAGGTTCAAAAGAAGATTTTTTGGATAGAGCAACAGATGCACTTTCGGTTCTAAAGATTTCAAACTCTTATCTCGAATCAACCTTAGCTACGAAGGATGCAAATCAGAAGACTCTATCTACATTTACAATGATAAAAAAATCAATTATGAAAATAGAGGCATTTTTAGATAGCACAAAACACGAACAAAAACATTTGTCAAAAAATCATAATGATGATAATTCCCCAGAAAATATCAAGAAAAGATGGTTTGCATTATCAGAATTAATGGGAATGATAATACCAAAGAACTGCCCTCCGAATATTAAAATCAGTCTACCAAAAAATGATTTCCAAATATTTGGAAATTTTTACAAATTAGTGGTAGTTTTTTCGAACCTAATTGAAAACTCTATTGAAGTTATGAAAAATAATGGGGTTATCAATATTTTTGCTCGCGAAGGAGCTAACTTTGTAATGATTGACATAAAAGATTCTGGTCCTGGATTCCCACCTGAAAGTCTAAAAAAAGTATTTTCAACATTGTTTACTACCAAATCAGGCGGAAATGGGCTAGGCCTCAAGGTTACAAAAACAATTATCGAGTCACATGGGGGCACAATCTCCGTTAGAAATAATCCGACTACTTTTTCAATAAAGCTGCCAAAAAATTAATGGTTAAAAAATAATATTTATTGAACGCCACTAAAAATATCGACTACTTTGGTAGCTAATTTTTCAATGTCTACTGATGGGTTTGCAGAGATTAATAAAACAAATTTACTAACTGGGAATGGAAAACTCACAAGCACCGCTTTATCTCTTCTGGCGGCCAGATAATTAATCGGTCCAAGGGTTTGATCATACTCTTTTCGTATTGAAACTTTAGAAACAAATTCCATAAACGATTTTAGTCTTGTTTCGTCTTCTTCTAGTGGGGTAATACCTTTTTTGAATCCTCCAGATACTAGAGTTCCTACTTCATTAATTATGCCAGCAAATCTTATATCGTCTTCATCAAGTAGCTTTTTACATTTATTTTCATAAGTTTGATAATTAATCTCAGTCAGTTTAGTTCACCAGTTGTAACAATATGAAAGATAAAAATCTAGCCAAATTTATTCAAAATTCTTTTTTGCAATAAGGAAAAGCTGGTAAAGTAAATCAGAGACCTCAGTTTGAGAATAGTTACCTAGATCATCACGGTCTACTTTGATTCCCTTCCATGAAGAGGTATGCCATTTGCCTATTGGAAGATTGTATTGAGTTACTTTGGGATTAAATGGATAAGGATTCATGTAAAGATACGGGTCCTTGTATTGTTCATCGCCAGGAGAAATTCCTGTAGCAATTTGTTCTCCCTTTTTTCCGGTAAACCACTCTACAGAAAAATCAAGGTGATGAGGCCACAGATGGGCTAGGGTAAAATTTCCATCCAGTGTCATTCTGAAAAGCTCAATAGTTCGTTTTGCTTTTACGGCATAGCTATAAAATTCAGAAAGTTGACCATGACTGACATTTTCAAGTTTTATTTCAGGCATTATCAAATTGTACTTTTTTGTGATATTTGATAATTTTTCATAGATGTTGTCTTTAGTAAGATCTATAAAATGTCCGACCTCGTTATGAAAATAAAGTAGCTGGCCAGTAAGTAAGTGGATTTTAATTTCAGTTTTATTATTTACTAGCCCTGTTGTAATTTCATCATTTTCAAAGAATAGCGATTGATGGCCATTATGAGAAAGCACTTCAGTCTGCTGTGATTTTAATTCGCCTATTGCCATGCAAACATTTTGTAGTTGTTTAATATCTAAAGGATTCATCTAAATCATAAACTTGGTTTTTGTTTGATTTATCCTGTATAATAACAAAATGCAAATTCTGATTAGGAACAATTTTGTTCAAAAAAAATGGCAGAAACATTATTAGTGGATTCTCAATGAAATGCGTACATGTCAGATTCAGAAGATATTGGGTTATCAAAAGAACCAACTGAATTAACTATCGCTAGATGGAGTGATCGATTTTTTGCTTGGTTAATAGATTACGTCATAATCTTTGTAGCAGCCTTTACCGTATTTTTTATAGTAATTGGTACAGCAAACTTTGAAGAAATTATTAGTGGGAATTTTGAATATTCACGTTCATTTGAATTTGCTCCAATTAGCATCGTGTTTTTTTTGTATTGGTTGATTTTAGAATACAAAACAGGCCAATCAATTGGCAAGATGGTATTTCATCTTAAAATTACAAATTTGAAGGGAGAACCTGCGGATCTTAAAAGCATCGCCATTTCAAGTTTTGGCAAAGCGGTGCTATTGCCAGTTGATGTAATTTTTGGTCGTCTATTTACAAATAAAAATCGACAGAGAATATTTAACAGATTAGGAAAAACCATAGTGATAAAGATTCCACAAACTGATGATGAACCAGAAAACATTTCTTATAAAAAAGACTAGATATTGAGTTTACTTTTCATATTCGGGAATTTTTAAAATTTTATAGAGTTTTTTTTTGATTTTGATTAATTTGTCCATGCAAGAAAACTATAGTATGTGCCTATTTTTTATGAAAAATTCAATCCAAAGTTTAAAAATAAAAATAATTTAGCATATTTATCCAAAATGATCAAAATTTTCAAAGGCAAAATCAAGTATTAGCAATATAAAATATTGAATTACATATTCTCAAGATTTGACCTGTTGGTAACAAATGAACACACAGTTAATTATTATTGGGAATTTTTCAAGAGTAAAGCATGAATCAGAATCTTTGCAGACATTGCGGAGAAAAAACTATAGAGGTAGGCAAGTGTAAGACGTGTAAGGGAGTCTTCAAATTTGTATGCCCCGAATGCAATATCGTCTACGAAGAGCATAACTCAAAGTGTATTGGTAATCGTCTCATACAAGAAATAATTATGAGATAGTCTACGCTGCATGCATGTATACATCTTCAAATTTATTTGAATTGTATTTTCTTAGCATAAACTGCATCAATGCTTCTTTGGAGTATTCTATCCCATGTTCGTCGGAGGTATGCTTTGCAAATTCTTCAATCATCTTAGAGGCATCTGGGGATTCTGAAGCAAAGTCACACTCAAATCCATAATCTACGCAACAAAGTTTTGTCATAGAATCCCTACGTAGTCAGATCTAATAACCAAATGTTTGTAATATTTTCCATACAAAATAATCATTTTTTATTATTTTTGAAAATTTCCTAAATCAGGTCGTGAGTAGATTATACTCTTAGTTGTGGCTCTAGATACTGGGTGCCTTTTTTGATAAAGGGTTTTTGTTCAGATTTTTTTTGCATAAACTGCATAAATGCATGAAAGTCCTTTTCCTCAAATAGCTGCCATCCAAACTTGTAAACATCTAGATCATATGACTGATAATCTTCTATGATATCTCCAAACCAGGTTCGGTAAAGGTCTGCCTCTGCGTTTGCCTGCTCTATGTTATTAAAAAATTTCAGCTCTATCCAATCAAAGCTACCATTAGACCTTGCAGAAAAATCACAAAATGGGGCACTAGCCAAATACTCTTTCATGTCAGCTAGTCTCTGAACAAAATCGGTAGGGGAGGATAGCTTTACTGTGACTAGTCTTGGAACACCCATGTTAACTCTTTTCATATCTACAATAGCAGTATATCCTGTGATTATTTTGTTATGCTCTAGTCTTGCTATTCGCTTTCCTAGGCCTCTTTCAGAAATCTTGATTCCTTCCTGTGATAATTTTTTTGTAATCTCTCTTGATGATTGCCTTCCATTTGCTATTAGCATGTTTAGAATTTTTTTATCAAGGTCATCGATCATGGCATATAATCCGTTTTAGAACAATATGCCCAGGGGTTCAAAAGGTGAACTTTTCTTGTAAAATAGTTTAGCTTTTGAACTAATTGGGGCTCGTTTGTTTAGTCCTATTCAAATAGTTGCACGATGGCTGCTCTATCGATTAGACATGAGCAACCAAATTCAGCAAAAACAGGGCGAGTCAAGTATCTCAAAATACAAGACCGTCATAATTCTGGCCATTTTGCCAGTAATATTAGCACTGTATGCAAACAGCGTAAATGTCTCTGAAATTCCCCAGACAATATCTAGCGGGATATATCCAGTTGCATTTACCCTACTGTCGTGGGGTTTAGCAGTACAAGAGCTAATACACATTAGAAAAAAGTAAGAAATAGACCTCCTGCAATATACAGACGCTTACTTTTTTTCTTTTTTTTTTCTAACTTACAAAAACTCTATGATTTTTGCCAAAAAAAATCCTCACCACAAGATCTATTAACTACCTTTGATCAGAGTCGGCGGGGAGAAATGTTAAACAAGGCAAAAAATTGGTGGAATGATTTTAAAGATCTAGAACATGATATAGAAGAGATTCATAAAAAACCTATAATCCACTAGAACAAAAATTCTAACACTTGCAGCTTGGGCCTTTACCTGATTTTGTATGAGCCTTGATCATGTGGCGAAGCATTCGCTCAGTTTCTGAAAACTCCATGCCGCATTCCTTGCAGATTGTTCCAGTGATTTGCTTTCCTCGTCTTAGAAATCCCATTAAAAATGCTAATTTTTACTCTTTTAATAAGTTTAGCTTCAAATTATTCAGACATGTAATATCAATTCTAAGAATCTGGGCTATATGTTAAATATCAATTATTTGGGCAAGAAATTATGGATGACACAAATAAAGCAGTTGGGTTATGTCTTATTGGAATAGTTGGATTGGTAGCGCTTTGGACTATATTTGTTAAATAATTAAAAACTAATTAGGAACAATTTTTCAGTTGGTCAAGGATTTTTTTAGGTGTTGCAATTTGGACATACATAGGATAATAGGATTATTTTTTCCATTATAATTACAAGGATTAGACAGGTGAAAAATGTGGATAAAAAGAAATTTCAATTAGAGTTTTTTACTCAGTTTCTTGAAGAAAAAAACCTTCAGGAAAAATGGGATAGATTCAAAGAAGAAAATACGTTTGAGCTTGCAAAAATATTTCGCAACCAAGAGGGCATAAAAGAATCATATAATGACTTTTTAGCTGATACTTTGGGGATAAATCCTCGTCCTAGTGTTGGGGGATTCCATGATTCAACAAAGCCCAGTCTTACTGCAACGGAGGTTAATATTTTGCTCCAGTCAGATGCAGGTCAAAAGAATTTAAGAAGATGGGGATATCTGAAAAACGAGCAGATCTAAAAAATAAAAATTTATCAAAAGGTCTAGTGCCTTTACTTTTTCTTACAATATGAAACTAATTCGTTAAGAAAGAATTCCCATCCTTTGTTATGTTCTTGAATACTGACAGGACCTGTTTCTTTACCAGTAAATCCTGAATGAGTCAATGTTAATCTAGTTATGTTCTGGTTTACTTGTTCTAATTCCCACGTAACAACTGTTTCTGGAAAACCAGAAAATGCCTTCCATTGCCAAGAATGAACAAGTTTTTTATTCTTAATTATCTCAATGACTTTTCCTTCATTAATAAAATCGCTATCCATCTTCATTCTAGGTTTTTTTGAATCCTTCAAAAAAGCCAGCATAAATTTACCTCCAACTCGTGGTTCTAATATTGCATCATCAGGAAACCAATTAGTCAATTCCTTTGGAACAGAAATTGCTTTGAATACAGCCTCAGGAGACGTATCTAGTTCTACTATAATTTTTATTTCTGTTTCAGACATCATTTTTTTTCTACCTATTGGAGATATATTTTTTTATGATTTATCCAACATTAGATTAATTGATCCACCGATATGGAATCTATGAATTAATTACTGTTATTGTACCTTTCATAGAATCAGGATGATATTCACAATGATATTCAAAAACACCGCCAGTAGTGGGATTAATTGTTATCTTGCCTGATGAATCTGGTTGCACATCACCACTTGCTGCCGCCTCTTTTCCATCTAATGTAATTACAAATTCGTGCTTTACATCAGTTGGGTTTTGAATCTCTATGACATTCTCACTATTTTTAATCAAGGTAAGAGTTGGATTCATTTGCTCACCCGAAGTCCAACTATACACTTCATCTTTTTCAGTTACTGATACTTGTAATTTCTGCACCTTTGCTTGCATATCTGCAGCTACAGATTTTATCCATCCCCAGCCCATTAGCTTTGATACACTGGCAGGTTTTATGCAAGCTGGTGAATTGTCACTTGTTTTTATAACAAGTTGGAATCCCTCCCTACACTGAACATCTTGAGCAGAAACCCCATGAATCATCTGGGCTCTTGGGGATTCTATTTTTTTGGCATGTTCTGAATTTGCCATTTTGTCTTCGTTCATTGTTGTAGATGGTTTTTGATTTTCTTGGGTTGTTGATTTTTGAGAATCAGGTGGGGTTTGTGGGACTTTTGGTGTGGGACTGTATGAGTATTGGGCAAATACAGAATTAGACAAACCCCAACTGATTACTATAGTTACAACTAGAATAATTAACATTTTTTGGGAATTTAACATCATTTCAAGAATCAATATTCTTTCAGGCAATTAAATGAAAAGACAAATTCCAAAAGGTGGGTTCCAAATTTGGAATTTATCTAATCCTTTATTTTTTATTGAAGATATCATTACCTAATTGTAATTAGAACAATGCTAATTCATAATTCAAAGTTCAAGCAGTCAATTTTAACAGCATTAGCTGATGAGGATATGGTAAAGATTCTAAATTCTACTCAAGTGAACACAAAATCTGTTAATGATATGATCCGAGAACATAACATTGCTCATACTACAGCCTATCGTAAAATCAAGTGGATGGTTGAAAATGAGCTGCTTGTAGTAGAACAAATCAAATTAACTGAGGATGGAAAAAAATCAAGTTTGTTTAGGAGTACATTTAGCTCTGCCAAGGTGAATTATGAAAAGGGTGAAGTTCATGTAGAAATGATCAAAAACGCAAATAAAGTGAAACCTATTGCAGAACGGTTTTTATCTTTAGGGGATGATGAGGCGTAAACGAATTAGCAATTAGCATAATCGATGCGGTGTTAGTTTTTGGTGCTGCAGGAGTTCCAATATATCTCTGTACAAGATTAGATGGGTATCTAAAACTACTCACAGGACTTTTAGCTTGCTTTGTAATAATTCATGGGATATACCATGCCCTTGATGTTTTCGGCTATGGTGAGCTTGGAGAGGGACTATTTGAACCATTATCGATAGCTTTGCTCATTTCATTTGGAATAACATACTGGTGTATTCGCAAGAAAAAGGAGGTCGTAGCATCAACATGATTGGTGAATTGCTTAGTTTTGTTACAAGTGAGATTAACTTGATAATGCTTGTTACAGCAATAGGAATTTTTGCGGGTCTTGCATTACAGTCACGAAAAATCAAAAGTTTTCAATTTCAAATGTCAATAATCATCATGATATGGATTGTTGGAGAAATTGTAGGTGTGTTAGGTAGAAATGAGATTCTAAAATTGAGCACATTTGAAGATGTGGGCAATCAAATACATCTTGCATCCATGATTGCAATCATGGCAGTATTCTGGTTGAGATTTTATTATGCAAAAAAACAGGGAAAAAAATTCATGGATGAAATTCCTAGCTGAAAGATTTCATTTTGATACCTATGGTTAATCCTGCATAGATAATACTATATTTTCATTTTTTCTTCACTATCGCTACAAACAATAATGCCAGTATTACAAATGTCATTAATTTTAATATGATACCAGTAATATTTTCATCTAAAGACACTAGGTAACCCTCTATGGAATCAACAAAAAGTTGTATAGCAAATAAAGCAAAGGCAGCAGCTGCAAATAGAATTTTCTTAATATTGGTATTTCGATAAGCGGTTATAGATAATGCAAATAAAATCAACGCAAAAGCAACAATTCCAAGCTCAATTCCACTCTCTATTCCAAATGGTTCAGTTTCTAAGAACACGTTTGAAAGGATCATTGTTCTTTATCCTCCTTTGATAAAGTCAGGAACATTTCTGCAAGCCTATTGCTCCATTTGTTCCATATGTTGGGATGATAGTTTTTCATTAAAGAAACGATATGTTTAGAATCAATTCCAGCTGTGTATCTTTTGAATTTGCCATCTTTTTGTTCTAATATTAAACCAAGCTCAACTAGTCGCTTGATATGCCAATTAACTGATGCCGAAGAGATTTTTATTATATTTACAATATCTGTCTGAGTTGGCTTTTTTTCCAAGATTATCATCAGGATTTCCCTTGCAGTCTCCTGGTTCAAAATTTTAAGAATGTCTTTTTCATTTTGTTCAAAAAGTCCAATTGGAAAATAATATTTGTGAAGATTATGTCTTTCTGATGAAACCTTGCCTTGTTTTTCTAATAAAATCAGATGATATTGGATTGTTCCCATTGACATGTCTAATTCCCTCTTAATTTTACGCAAGTGGCATCCAGGATTATCTTGGATATGCTGCAAGACTCTATTGGCATTACTATTTGATTCATCATTCACAATACACCAACCTTCTCACCAATAGCATAATTATGATACTATCATTATTTTTCATCCTTTAATCAAAATTATGGCTAGATGATATATTCATTCTAGTACATTTATCTAAATGAAATTCTCTAATTGACCAAAATCACTCAAGATTAAAAAAATGATAATTTTTTTGAATTAGATAACTGTATCTCAATCATTAATACCTCTTAGACTTGATTTACTACAATGAAAGGAAAATTATCTATCATGATAATCATAGTTATTGGAATAGTCATGATAAATGTTCATGCGGAATCAATAACATATCTTCCATCTCCACAAAAACAAATGGCAAGTGGAACTTCTGCTGTGGATGTTATATGTAATTCAGGATTGACTTTGATGGCCAAATTATCCTCAGATTCTTCGGCATGTGTAAAACCATCAACTGCTATAAAATTGGAAGAGAGAGGCTGGGGACAAATACTCAAAGAATCAAAAATGATGGAACAAGAACGTGAAAAAATTATTGAAAAAATAATTGTGGAAAATAAACTAATCGATAATCCAAAAAATAAGTGCAGAAATGATAGTGAAAAATGAACCAATATATGATCCAAAAATAGTTCCAAGTGATTTTATTTCCGAAATTAATAACAAATTTTTAACACTTACTCCAGGTACTACATTATTTTATGAAACACAAACAGCTGAGGGTCTTGAGAGAAATAAAGTTTCAGTGATTGATGAAAAAAGAACCGTGATGGGAGTAGAGACCACAGTTATTTGGGATAGAGTATGGCTAAATGATAAGTTAATTGAAGATACCAAGGATTGGTTTGCTCAAGATGTCAAAGGAAATGTTTGGTATTTCGGTGAAGATTCCAAAGATCTTAAAAGTGGACAATTAGATAGCACAAAAGGGTCTTGGGAAGCAGGAGTTGATGGAGCAAAGCCTGGAATTGTAATGAAGGCTTCACCTCAGATAGGAGATTCATACAGACAAGAGTACTACGCTGGAAAAGCAGAAGATATGGGTGAAGTTGTATCACTTGATGAAACTGTTTCAGTTGCCTACGGTACATTTTCTGGCTGTTTAAAAACCAAAGATTGGAGTCCTCTTGAAGCCAACGTAATTGAGTTCAAGTATTATTGTCCTCAAGTAAGCAATTTGGTTTTGGAGGAAGAATCAGATGGTGGAAAAGCTGAATTAGTTGATGTAGTATCTGAACAGCCTCAATCATTATCATCTGAGACAACAACTACTCAATCTTATACTGGTGTGGCAACAGAGATAACTGAAGAGCAAGCCGTTGCAATTGCAAAAAGCGTGTTAGAAGGAACAGTTACTGATGTGGGACTTGAATACAAGTATGGAGAATTTGCATTTGTTATAGAAATAAAAACTCCTACGGGCGAAAAGGATGTAGTCATTTCAAGGACTAGTGGAAAGGTATTAGGTATTGAATGATGAAAAACTTACCATATACATTGGATAATCCTAGGGATATTTCCCAGATACTATCATTTAATTGAAAAAAAAAGTTTGTTTATTTTTTAATTTTTTGAAAATACGCCGTAGATAACCGTATCAGTACTTCCTTCAGGAATAAAAGCAGTTCCAATGACTTGCCCATAAACTGGATGTTCTACAACTAAATTAATGAAATGTGGCGTAGCTGAAAGATCCATTATTGTAGTTTCAAAACTGGATGAGAAAAATTGTCCGGTAAAAAGAATTTGTTCTTCGTTTCTAATTTGAACGGTAACACTAGTAGTTTTTCCTGAGGAATCATCATATTTCATGAATACTCTATTATCTGATTGTTTTTTGGCTATTAGTGAAAATGTATCAAATGGTATTTCACTTGAGATAGGGTTAGTATTTGTTGGACTTGGAATAATTGTTGGAACATTTGCTTGATTGGTGTTTCCATTATTGTTAATTGCTTGAGATCCTCCACTGCCGCCCCCTCCACCCTTTGAAGTTCTAGTAGTGGATGTTTTTGGCTCACTAGTTTTTTGCCCATTTATTTTTCCAAAAAATATTTTATCTTCTATTTGATTGGAAGTTTTGTTATCATTTTTCTGCTTTGATAAGAATACATCTGCAGAAAAGGCCAAGTTTTCAATTTTTTCTCCCACATAGGCAAAGGCTTTTTGAAAATTATTTTTCAAAGTTTCGGCAGTATCTTTTGGGGGATCGGTTAATTCCTTTGTGATTTTTTGTCCTTCATTTGGGATGTTTTGAAAAAAATAAAAATTTTCAGGGGACACAAGTACTAATACGCCAATAATGATTAGAGAAATCAGTATAATCTTTCGCAGCATCATTTTGATATTAGAAAAAAATCCTTTTTACAGAAGAACTAAACATTTTGAACGATTGGCTTGAATTTTCTTGATTCTATCAGAAATGCTAGGTGATTATTGGTTTTTCAAGCCTAGTGCAAGATTTTTCAGATAAGAAATTTTTTCATCCAATGAAAGATTCATGAATGCTTCCATCTGTTGTTTATGTTCGTCAAGTTTTGCAGTCTTTTCATCCTCGGTCAAGTTGGAATAATCTCCTTTCATACTTTTAAAATGAGAGTGTAGTAATGCTTGGTCTTCTTCAGATAGTGATGCAAATGCTTGTTTCATTTCTTTGAATTGGGCAGATTTTACATCTCGTTGTTCTGGTGTAAGATTTGCAAAGTCTCCTTGCATTTTATGATCAGACCAATCGTGATCAGTGTCTTTACCCATTATCGAAGGATCAAACTCTTTTGTAACTTGAGCGGTATTTGCTACGTTTCCTGCATCAACTAGAAATATGTTTGCCGTGACTTTTCCAGATTCAGCATTTTTGTCCATGCTGGATAGAATCCATGCTACAAATTTGTTGCCAGCTTGATCATTGATTACTCCAATGTTTGCCATCATTACATCAGTAACACCAGCATTTTTAGCAGCAGTAGCTGCGTCAACTAGCGAAACTGTAACGTCGTTTTTGATTTCTTTCATGGCATCTTTGCTAAAATCAGATTGGATTGGAACTGTCCAGTCAAGCACTTTATCTACTTGAACTGCCATGTGGTGGTGATGTTTTGGGCCATCTTGCCAAACTCCCTTGTCTGCACCTGATTCTGCCAAAGCTGGCACAATAGCAATTGTAATTATTGCAACTAGAGCAACTATGGCAGGAATGTAGATTTTTGTTTTTGTATTCATTACGAGTTCTATAAGGCATATGGCAAAACTGTTGTTAATAACTGATAAGTAACAAAGTGTCCTATCGTATAAATACAAGGTATCTTTCATGGTTTGATTATTATCATGTTTGATTCTGAAAAAAAATCAATTCAAAAACAGATTCCAGCAAGATAATTTTTCAAATTCTGAAATTCACCAATTCAGTTTATAAGGGATATTTCCAGGAATGTGGATACATTGAAACGCACTTCCAAAATAGCAATCATAGCAGGTATTGTAGCTGTTGTACTTGTTGCTGCAGCATTAACAGTACACTTTAGACTATCAGAATCAGAAAAGTCTGAAATAGAGTCAGGTGCTGAACAAAATGAAAAAGAAAGTGTAAGTGATGTAGCAAATGAGGTTGTACAAAGTCTTCAAAACAAGCCAGAATCGGAACAAAGTGAAACTGGTGAGGGAAATGAAAATTCAGAACAAACTGAAACAACTGAACAAACGGAAACCATGCTTCCCTCCTATGTAACGATGGTAGATGGAGTGCAGATAGTGACGATAAACGCTAAAGAGTTCACATTCACGCCTTCTGAGATACACATCAATGTAGGCAAGGCCAAATTTGTTATGGTTAACAATGGTGTAGGTGCACACGAATTAGTCGTCTATGAGGCTTCTAAAAAAGACATAGTTGACAAAGCAGAGCTTGCTGAGGACGAGGAAACCATAGCGAAAAACATCCTCTTTGAGGTAGATGAAATCCCTGCTGGAGAATCAGGTGAAAGCGACGTTATGGATCTCACAGCAGGATCATACGTGATTGGATGCCACATGCCAGGTCACTATGATGCAGGTATGAAAGGAACTCTTGTCATAGAGTAATAATCTAATTAAAAGATTTTTTCTTTAAATTATTTTTTAGTTTGAAAAGCCTGTCAGTGATGATGATGAAATGGTAAATGATGTTTGTGATGATTATCTGCAGGATCAATTACCTGTCCTTCACTAATTTCGGCCCTTATGACTTGCATTACTGTGTCATTTTTATCATAATGACCATCAGTGAGCTCAGATAAGAAAAACTCAAAGGAGAAATCGGTCACAAATTGTTCTGCAAAGCTGCTGTCTCTCTCTAAAAGATCAATTGTGATGAATCCACTTGGATTAGCAGGATCAGGGACTAACATGCTCCTAAACTCAGAGTCAAGCTGACCATCTAGTGGGGCGGATAGCTGTTTTAGATCATGTCTTCCCAGTGTCTTTCCAAAAAGTGATGGGTCTAATATTGGAGTCAGTACTCCGTTTACCATTATCTTTCCTGGAAGAAGGTCATGTACTGTACGCAAAGCCAAATCCGCTGTTAGGTTATCGTCTTCTTCTGCTGCTGGAGGAGCTGGTTTTGGAAACTTTTCATCAAAGGTATTTTGGTAGGCCTGCTTTACGTCAGATAGATATTTTCCTACAGTTATTTTTCGTGCCTGCTCTTGGCTTAGACCTTTGTCAATTAGATCCAGATACATATGGCCAAACTTTGTTGCAACGGTAAATACTAGAATATTTTCCATGTTTCGAGGCTCGCCTCCGTTTGCAATGTTTCCATCTCCTTGATCTAAAACGGTACTCAGGTCAAGCCTTTGATTTTCTGCATCGATTTCAGTAACGCGGTCAACATGGTAAAAATCATGTGCAACTAGCTGCAATATTCCTAGATCGTATAGTGAAATTTGCTTTGGAGTTTTTTTGTATGGTTGTGCGGATGCAAAATTAATTGGAACCATAGCGCCAGCAAGCAGGAGAACCAAAAAAAAGACTACTACTGGTTTTTTCATGCAAGTAATAATTTTGCATTTGATAAAGAGTGATTGCTGTGCAAATTACATGAAATTAGTTTGAGATATGTGAGAATAAGAGAGAATTAGTTCAACAATATATTTTTAAATTTTTCAAATTCTAGAATAAAATCGATCTAATTAGTTGCAACAGAATAATTTTTTTATCGTTATCTAACTACCATAACTGGACACTTGGCATGATGTGCTACCTTTTGTGTAACACTTCCTAGTAGCAACTCTTTGAATGCACTTCTTCCCCTACTTCCCATTACAATTAGGTCATAATCATTACTTTTTGCAAGCTCAATTATGATTTTTGCAGGATCACCAAGATCAGAGAATGTTTTAATTAAAATATTTTTCTTTGCTGCAACTTTTTTGCATTGTTCAAGGATTTTTTTACCTTTGTTCTTTAGCTCTTCAACTAGCTCAAATGTATTTACGCTGTCTCCTCCAAATTCGCATGGCACCACATGCACTACTTCTAGCTTTGAATCACATTTAGCAGCCAGGAAAATAGACTGCTCAAAGGCTCTTTTTGATGATTGAGAGCCATCTATTGCCACTAGAATTTTTGAAAACAACTTGTATTAGGCATTCCTTGCATTAATTGGCTTTGGTAAAATCTCAAGTAATTTGCAGGAGTTATTTTTATAGCACTAATCCAAGTAGTCAGTAATGGGGATTAGAACAAAAATTCAAGGCACGGAAAATTTTATCAAAAAAAAAGTGAGCACTCGAAAAAATAACATCTCTTTCCTTAAAGAAATCCTGGCATCACCAGAAATTGTGTTTTTAAAAACTGATGCGACTGCTATTCTCATAAAGAGAACAGGGGAATCAAAAATATTTTTTGACGAATTTGATAAGATAACCCGCGAAGGCTATGATTTAAAATCTCAAGAGGCAATAATTGATCCTATTCCAAAAATAAATAAGGCGTTAGGATATATTTTCTATTTTCAAAACAAAAAATACATAACATAGTACCAATCTAAGAACGTAATTGTAAAGCGGAGAGTAGATTTTCCTTAATCCTGAAAATTCTTAATTCCTAGTTTAACATAAGACTGGAAGAGGCACTTAAGGATGAAAACTGATAAAAAAATAGTTGGCATTAAATTGAAAAAAGTCAGAATGGAAAAGATAACAGATGAGGAATTTCCACCTGTAAGGGGAATTCATAAACAATCAGCACCTCCTAAAAATACTAACAAGAGAAAATCTCACAAAGCAATCCAGTAAATTACGATAAATGGAATCTGAAAAATCTTTATTCCTAGTTTAACCACTACAATTTACTAGCAAATTATTACAATATTTTTTGTAAATTCTATAAATCCTATAGTGTTTGATACAAAGCACATACAAATCTTCTTAAGAAATTATGAGTATATGTAATATGTAGAAAGATGGCCAGTATAATCTGTCAAGATTTAGACCACTGCAATGTAGCAGATTACAAATTTGTTAAACGAATTCTTGTTCCGTATAGTGATGCAAGACATACACCTACCGTATTTGGTCATGCGCTAACTTTTGCAAAAATGCTAGGTGCATCTATTCTTGTAGTATCAGTAGTCAACAAGGATCTTATGCAACACTGGGTAAATGGAACCCCTAGTCGTGAATCAGCCATGTCACTTAGTAGTGTTGATATTTTAAAAAAGGGAATGAAAAAAATGGAACAGCATGCAAGGAAATTCCAAATATCATTTGACTATACGATAATACCCTCAACAAAGGTTTCTGATACTTTACTTTCTATAATTGATAGTCAAAAAATAGACCTAGTTGTTATGGGATCAAAGGGTCATGGAATGTGGAAGGAAATGCTCTTAGGACGAGTGTCAAGCTCTGTAGCAATAAATGCAAAGTGCCCAGTTTTATTGGTAAAATAATTTCGCAAACACTTTTTGAATCAAAAACAGGTTTTTTTATTTCTAGAAATTCTTAATTCAAGGAAAAAAATATGTATGAAAAACTAGTTTGCCCTTAATACACTGTAGATAGGATACGAAAACTTTTGATCAGATGAATAATCACCAGCTTTTTTGAATTTATATTCATGAAAGCCCTTTGTTTTTTCATAAAGATCACTACCAATTATCATTTCATTTGGTGGCGAGATGTAGTTAATTTTAGCGCATGTGTTAATTGTTGGACCTACAAGATCAATTGACTCATCGGCAGTTTTCATAACTGTTACAATACCGTAATCAAAGCTTATTCTATAATCAATTCTTGGAAGACCTTCAGATTCTAATTCATGGTTAAGCTTGGTATGAGCGTTCATCAAAGAAAAACCACATTCAATACAACTCAAAAAACCAAATTTACGATCAGAATAACAGGTATCAGGAAAATAGAACAATAGACTATCCCCCATGGTTTTAAGAATATATCCATTAAATTGAGTCACAGTTTTTGCCATGGTATTTAGATATATTTCGTAATATCGAGAGGTTTTGTTTGAAGGAATACTGGCAACAGATTTTGTAGAATCGATTATATCGATTATCCCAACGCAAAAAGATTTGGGTGTTCCTACTGGGCTAACAATGTATTCCTTATCTTTGCTCTCTACAGGAAGGCTTGATGATGGCGATTCCAAGAATTTTTTCAAAATGCTATTTGTCAGTGTATTTGTCAGATTCTCTTTCATTCTAAAATTCGATGATGATCTGGAGTATATAAAGATAGGGTAACAATTGGTAATGAGTGGTAATGGTGACCTGAGTGATAAATGAAAAGAGATTATTGGGAGTTATTGATTAGGACTAGATCTAGAAGATAAAGTATGAAGGATTACAAATCAATTAAAACAAAAGTTGAAAAATTAACCAAAGTTACTACAAGGCCAATGTTTGGTTATCAATGTTTTTCTATAAATAAGAAATTCTTTGTAGGATTTAGCAACAAAAACAATTACCAGGTAATTGTTAGACTGCCAAAAGATCAGCAAGAACTAGCCGTAAAAACCAAAGCAATCAAACCATTTTCTCATGGTGCAAAAATGGGTTGGATTGAAATTAATGCAAAACTAACTAGTACAGTTTATGCAATGAAATGGATTACCAAAGGATACAATCATGCCAAAAAACTTGCTAAATAAAATAAAACTGGATGTTGGTAAACGATTGCCAAAAAGATCCATATTAAACACAGTAAGAACAAAATAAGTATATGGACAATATTTTCACAAAGATACTTGTAGGAGCAATAGCTGCTTTGGGTCTGTTCTATATTGCTACTTATTACTTTAACTTGTTTCGATAAAACCCAAAGAATGTGAAATAACCGTTGAAATGTAGTTATATTATATCGAAAATTCTTAATTCCCTCCTGTCCTGACTTTTGAGTTACTGTAAGCAAATCAACTACTATTTGTGAGTTTTTTCTTGATGCAGCCATACTAAGGCAACCCCTTGTTTAGGAATTTACAAATTTTGGTTATTATTACCATTTATTACCAATTATTACCAATAGATATATATACTGATACCAATGGATGGTAAGTATGAGCAAACAAACAACTCGTCAAGTAGCAGATATTTACCAAGTATGCCAGAAAAACTTTGACAAATATTTCAGCGAGACAGAAAGAACAGTACCACAATACTTTCAATCTGTGATAAACTACCAAAAAACAGTTCTTAACACCTGGAGAAATACTGTAGAAGTAGTCTTCGATGTTCAAAGAAAATATTCACAAAAAGCACAAATAAACACACAGATTCCTGAGGCTTCTACCAAGACTATCGATAAAGCAACCGATGGATTGATCAAAGTAGGCCGAATCCAAGAACAGTATGTCAATGCAGCACTTGATGTTACAGAAGAAAACGTAAAATCGTTTTATGAATCTGCAGAAGCATTTGCAGATTTCTATAATAATATAGTTGAGTCCTGGTTCACTTCATTCAAGAATATAAGAAACTAACTCAATTACATTCTTTTTTTATTCTCCAACAAATCACAACTCTATTTCCAAGAATTCTAAGAATGTATTACTAATGTTTTGAAAACATTTCCTTGGCAGCTTTTTCCATCTCTTCTGGAGAAACATCCTTTTTGTGAGTAGCAATTGCCCAGCGGTGACCATATGGATCCTGAATCTGGCCGTACCTGTCTCCCCAAAACATGTCATTTACAGGCATTATCGGCGTCGCACCTGCTTTAATTGCCTGATCGAACAGCTTGTCTGCATCATCGGTGTAAATGTGAAGTGCAGTCGCAGTTCCACCCAAGGTTAGAGGTCCTACTGCTCCCATATCAGGAAACTCGTCGGCCATCATAACAAGAGAATTACCTATCTGAATCATTGCGTGCATTATCCTTCCGTCTGGCATCTTACTCCTGTAGATTTCCTTTGCATTCAAGCCTTTTTTGTAAAATTCAATTGCATTTGCACAATCTTTGATAACTAAGTGGGGTTATAGTTGAAAATCCTTTTGGACAAGAATCAGTCATTGAGAAGACCTTGTAATTTGGCATATTAGTAATTTTCGAAATCTAAATGGAACTATCTGAATAATCATTAGAGGTTTCCCAAGAAACCTTATCATGTATTTTTTGCCTTTAGTTAAAATATTATAAAATATTATACCATAATGTGCCAGAAACTTCAGAAAAACTTTCAGAACATGTAAACGACTACGAACTTTTAGGTTCTGAAAATCAAAAGATTAATCTCTCTAAATTATTTGGCCAAAAGAAGGATCTAATTCTTATCCATAACATGGGCAAGACCTGTCCTTACTGTACAATGTGGGCTGATGGCTTTAACGGCCTGTTGCCTCATCTAGAGGATCGGGCTACGTTTGTAGTCTCATCACCAGACGAACCTGCAACCCAAAAAGAATTTGCAAACTCACGAAGTTGGAAGTTTCAGATGGTTTCGACTAAAGGAACATCTTTTGCAAAAGATATGGGATTTGAAAAAGATGGAATGCCACAACCTGGAGTTTCCGTATTCTACAAAGACGGTGACAAAATAATCCGTGTTTGCCATGATAACTTTGGCCCAGGAGACAGATATTGTCCAACTTTCCCTTTGTTTGATCTATTGAAAGACGGTACAAATAACTGGCAAGCGAAATTCAAGTACTAGATTGTTATTCAAATTTCTAGAGCATGTGCCACTAAGAATTTTTGTTGAAAATTTTTAATTCCAAGTTTGACGTATTAAATTTGTGAAAAAAGCAGCTATAGTTGCTATTTCTAGATGATTACAGGCTTTTGCCCATTTCAGCCAATCTATTCTACTAGTTACGCAATGAAATTCAAAGCGTAACAAATTTGGTTTTATTAAAGATTAGAATGAGTTGTACGTACTGCATAAATATTTGAGATTATGGCCTTGATCATTGAACCTACACACTGCATTTTCCTTAATGATAATTCTTGGTATTGGAATTGCAAGTAATTCTCTATCTCAAGTCTACGCCCAGACAGTAGAAACTAGCCCTCAGACGACTCTCTCAGGGGATTTGGCAAACAACCCTGTTGCACAGGACATACTGCGAAAGATTGAGCTTACAAAAAAATGGATTGCAGACTTGGAGCAAAAAAATTACAAAAAACTTGAAGCTGAAAAAATGCTGGAAGAAAAAAGAGCTACAGCATTAGAGCGTCTAAACTCAGATCTTAAAGAATGGGATGCTTTGTGGGACGAGTACAGCTCACGTAACTCATTTGAAAGATTTGTCTCAGACAAACCATCTGGAGTACAAGATGTGTTTTGGGATTCCTTTGAATTCAAGGAGATGAAAGTAAAGGCAGGGCGCGATGCACTAAAACAGGTTATAGCCAATGGTGGCACCATAAGAGAAGCAAGAGATGCATACATACAGGCAGCAGAAACGAAAAGAATAGAACTAATTGAGGCAAATACGCAATTTAATGTAAAACACAACCTTGCATACTATAAGCAACAAATGCTTTTTGATGTACAAGGACAGTTTGTAAACAGTACAGAAAATATTACAAAATTAAACCAGTATTATACTGATTATAGGGCAGACCCAGCATATCTGGCAGCAAATCCTGATGACAAGCTGTCATACGAGGAATTTGGTAAGACAGATGCAAACACACAGTGCAGGGAAGGGTATGTAGTTGTTCATCGTTTTCATGCAAATGACTATGCATGCGTGACAGAATCAACTGCAGAGATGTGGATTTTACATGGTATGGGCGAGCTTCCGTTTACACAGATATCTACACATCCTGATGCTAAAAAGTTGGGCACTGATACTGCAGAGCAGACTCAACAAGACCTTGACGCAATTGCATATCTCATCAATCAAAAATTCAGGGATCTTGGCGATGAATATGAGGCAAAGAAACCTGACTTAATAAAACACTATGATCAATTGTATGAAACTCAAAAGGAAGAGGCAAAAAAGGCTGAAAAAGAAATCATTGCTAAATCCTATTCTGTCTCCATGACAGAAAAGGAGCGAAGTGACCTAATCATAGCAATCAGGGATAAATACAAAGATTCTATGAAAGGCATCTTAGATGAAAAAATCCAGTCACTTGATAATCTAAAAAACGAACTTGACAAACAAGCACTTGAAATTATTAGAGAAAATGACGTGCATCGTGGAATTGAGATAGTTTGGAATTCTGATACATCAAGTTATGAAGCAGTTGTAAAAACAGCTGTAGACTAATCTAGAATCTAATAGTTATTAATCAAGGGTAATCCTAGTAAGATCATACAGAAATTACTATTATACAATTGAAAAAATTAAGTTTGTTGACTTTTTAATTCAATTACGATTTTTTATATTCTAATTCTAAGAAAATTGTTCAAGTTTTTTTAACGAAAAGGATACAATTTAATTCAACGGTTTAATTTTTTTAATTATGGAAAAAAAGACTGAGGTTAGAACCCAAAAAGGCAAATCTTTAATAATTTTAGGGTTCGTAGCCATTGCAATTCTCTTTTTAATTTATGCAAGAACTGCAAGTCTTGGATTAACGCCTGAGGCAGTTTTAGGAATCCAACGGCTTGCAATAGTTTTTTACATTATTTTTATCATGGCCTTTGGAGCAATTACATTTGGATTGTACAGATATCATAAACAAAAAGCATTGGAAAATGATGGGGGGATGCTTTCAATAATAGCTACAACAACGTTTAACAAAAAATCACGCAGAATATTTCTTCTAACCTTCATTGGATATGGAATCTTTTTTTCTCTAACTTCAGGCATGTTAGTATATCAACCAGAAGTTGTTTTCTCTTATCATTATGATGCAATAATTCCCTCCGCACACCTTACTGCTTGTTGCGGAGAACCAGGCTATATGCCTGAAATTACAGCATATCTTACAGAACACATTGGATTACAAATTGTTCCAATAAATCTAGTTCTTCAGATAATTGTTTCATATCTTGTTGGACTAAATACATCATTAGCTGTAAGTGCTTTTACTTTTTTTAAAAAAGGAGGAGGATTAAGCAGTGTAGGTGCCACAACTGGATTATTTATTGCATGTCCAACATGTGTGGGTGTATTTAGTTCTATTTTTGTTGGAAGTGCAGGGGCAATCGCATTCACATTAGCAATTACCCAGGTACAAACAATGTTCATTCTAATCACAATTCCTATTTTACTTATTACGCCCTTTATTATAGCAAAAAAATTAAGAGGGCTAGGAAATTGTAAAACAGAAACTAAGCATGATTAAATTTCTTGATTTCAGGAATTTTTGAATTTCCTATATCAAATCCATCTAGTCTTAGATATTTTAATGACAGTTTGTAAACAAGCTCATCATGATCAACTTTTTCTAAAAGTTCCTTCCATGAAACCTTACCATTTTCTAAAATCTGTTTTTGGATTTGTGTGTTAATTGATTTTGCTATTTCTCTACACTGATCAAAAGTCTTTCCATTTCTATATGCTCTAACTCGTCTATCACAACTTTCCATAACACATCATTATTTTCATTAGATAAAAAGAATTAAGTATTCTTTAACTTCGTTAACTCTGGTAAGATAATTTTTTCAAAAACCAAGTCATCGCTAATCCAAATACAAGCTATTCCATTTGCTTTACATGCCTTTCCAGGTTCTTTATCCTTAGTAATGAAAACCATATCATTTTCTTTGGCATATTGAATAACATTATAGTCATGGCCCATTTTTTCATTTTTATTTCTCAGTTTTTTTACGCTTTCAGCATAATAACCTGCATTTTGTAATTTGATATCTAACCCATCACTAGTCTCATCGACAAGAATTTTTAGTGGTTTTGATGACATCGACAAATTTTGTTGCATCATGTTAATTATATTAGTTTAGAAGAATTAAAATTAATTTAATGAGAAAACCCAATAATCAAAGGTAAGAGAAATCCTAATGCTGCTAATCCAGCTAATAATAGAAGTATGACATGCAAATGAGTTTCTCCATTTTTAAAATTGTTTAGAACATATTGATATCCATGTATGTTCAGTATGAACAGCTATCCACTTTACATTAAAATTTTTTATAATAGATCATAAATGAGTAGTGAGTTTTTTAATTTGCATTACTAATTGTAATTTTTTATTAATGCTTAATTCAGGCTCCACAGTAAAGTAAATGGTTTTACGTTTTGAATAAATCACCAGCTGAGTAACTTTTTTTCGCTCTACGTGTACATAACGAACTTTACCAAGAGGTTTATCAAACTCATGCCTCATTTTCCTTCTTTTGGCAACTTGTTGGCAGAAATGCAATTCTTCTTTTTGGGTTTTTAATGAAGTCTTACCACGTTTCATAATTGACTCTACGATATTTCCCCTTAGATCAATTATGGCTACAAATCTCATCTTAGGATTAAGATAAATAATGTATTCAACAAGTTTTAATAATTTTGATTTTTTTTGCTTATTCAAATCGATATAAAAGATTTTGATTAATCAAATATATCTTTGTTAAAAATTCCAAAGCATCATCAAATTTTATGAACTAAGAGTATTACTAGGTTTTATTTTCTTTTTTTTCGAGCTTTTGTTGGTTTAGTTAATGTTTTTGATTTGGGTTTTAATGGTTTTAAGGATTTTTTTGATGTTTTATTTTTTAAATCTTTTAACTTTTCATTTTTATGCTTAACTTTTGCTTCCATTTTTTTTCGCTTTTCTTTTAGTTTCTCATATTTTACATGATCTTTTTTTAGTTTTTCAACAAGTTTACTTTGTTTTAACAAATTGATGTTTTCTTGTTTGGTAAGTGTAGCTAGATTATCTTGCTCTAGTGTTAATTGTTCTGTGATCTTGATTCTTTTTTCAGCTATTTTTTTTAGGGCACGTTCTTTATGAATTATTGATTTCTTAATGTTTTCTTGTTCTATTAGATTTTCTTTACTTTGTTGTTCTTCTATTGCTATTTTTTGTTGTTCTATTTTTATCTCTTGAAGATTGCCAATTTCTTTTTTGTTTTGACTGGTTAATCTTTCCTCTTCTTGTTTTAATCGTTCAACTAAATTTAATCGCTTTTCTGAGATCTTCTTGAGAGTTCTATCATTTTTGAGAACTTCCTGTTTGATTTTTTCCTGTTCTGCTAACTTTATTTTTTCTTGTCTAAGAGTTTCTTCCATTCTTTTTTGCTCGAGTTTTATTTCACTGAGGTTATCTTGATCTTGTTTAATTTTTTGTACTAGTATAATCTGTTTTTCAAGACGTGATTTTTCCTCTTTTATTTTTTCAGCAATCAAATTCTTTTCTAATTGTGCTTGTTTTTCGATCTCCTCACGCTCAACTTTTACGTTTTGTAGATTTTGTTTTTCTTTTTTTAGCTCTAAAGAAATCAATAGCTGTTTTTCTTGTATTTGTTTAACAAGTTTGTCTCTTTCGATTCTTGCATTATCTAATTCAACTTTTTGATTTGTTATTTGCTCTGCTAATTTAGTTTGTAATTCTACTTTTTGGCGCTCAATTTTTATTTGCTCTTCTAATCGGCTTTTTTCTATCTCTACTTGTTTTTCATATTCTTTTCTATTTAGTACAAGCTGGATTAGTTTAGATTTTTGTATTTCTATTTGCTGAGAAATTCTCTTTTGTTCTTCGAATGTTTCGTTTTCTATTTTAATTTTTTCTGAAATCTCAGCAAGCTCGTTTCTCTTTTGTTCAAGTACAATTTTTTGGGCTTGTTCTTTTTCAGGGATTATCCAGCCTTTTGGCATAACACCAGTACTTTGTTTGATTAACTGTACTTCTTGGTTTGGAGTTTCGGTTTTCATTGAAATTTCAAGTTTGGATTTGTTTTTATCTAAAAGATTTTCTAGATGATTGATTTTTCGGTTAGCTTCAGATAGATTCGATTTTAGTTCTATAATTGATTCTCTTTCTATTATAGGCGTATCTTGGATAGTACTTGTTGTTGATGTTTGAGAAATAACAGAATTTAATTTTTCGTTAAGATATTTTTTATCAGATTTGTAAAGTGATTTTCCCTTTTGTAGTGTTTCACTGATAAATTGAAGTCTGCCAGAGTCACCAATTCCAAGTTTAATTAGTTCCCTTATTGATGAAATTAGTTCAAATGCTGGTTTAGGTTTTTCTTGATGTTTTTCTACTAAAACAAATGCACTGTTTAATTTTTTTTCTAGATATTTTTGATCAGATTTGTAAAGTGGGTTTCCTCTTCTTAGGGTCATCAAAATAAATCGCAATCTGCCTAGATCACCTTCTCCAGAATCCATCAATTCCTGAATTTTCCTTAAAATTTCATCTAGTGTAATGGTAATCATTTTTTACAATCCCCCATTTTATCGATAATGTCATTCTGATATAGATAAACGTGCTCGAAAACTAGGAAATATTAGGTCGAAGGATTTGATGATTGATTTTAGTTTTGCTGGATTCCGTATGTTCAAATCATACACACATAGCTAGTATTATTCTAATTTCATATCTTAAAAATAATTGACTCGAAAATTCATTAATCGTGAAGATAAAAAAGGATTAGATGCAAAAAAAGAGGCATCTGCAGAAGATGAGTGGGCACATCTTGCTGGAGGAGAAAATGAGAGTATAGAAACAAAGATTGAAAAAAAGATTGAAGCCGCAGATGCTGCGGATGTAGGCGATAGAACAATTATTTTTGGAGCTCAACAACAATTCGGTCAAAAAACTAAACTTGATATTGTAAGGGAAGAAGCAAGAAACGCAATGGATGCTGCTGGAAATACAGGTCAGTACATTCGATTTGTCAATAAACATATTGACAACCAAAAACGAGAGATAGATAAGATTAAGAAAATTAAGGAAAGATTTGATCATGAAATTGATTTGCTACAATCAAATCGTTATAAGATAGAGGCATTAAACAACAAATTATCACCCAAACCTGATGTAAAAACTATTACTGAATCTCTCCATCAACTTTTGTTAGAAAAAAGTATTACTAAAGATAAATTAGATAATTTAAAAAACGAGATAGGAGCTGTGGAAGAAGAACTTCAACAGCAAGAAAACCAAATTGAAGAAGTAAGTGAAGAAATTAAGAATAAAGAATTAGTCACAGTGAATGATGATAAAAAAGAAAAAATGAAAGAAGATCTAGAATCCCTTATGAAAAAATATGGGGTCACTAACATATCTGAGCTTGAGAAATTTATGAAGTAATAGTGTAAAGCTATTTGAATTTACTAGAAAAAGATGTATTTTTTTCACATCGTGGACACCTAAGGCCATTTGTTTTATAGCCACATTTTTTACAGTTCGCATTCAGTGTTACTGCCTCGTATGAAGGGGTTTTTACAACTTTAACAATTAAGATTATTGCTACAAGAATCCCTACTGCAATACCAATCAAAACAAGAACCAAGATAGATAAAATACGCCTTTCTCTCTTTTATAGGCTCACTTGATTACTAAATTAAGGTAATTCTACTGCTTCTGTCAAACAGTGTTTGTGTACCCATTTTCCAGAATTATCTTTAGCAATCTCCTTTCCAGGATTAATTTCACCATTACAAGAGATGCATGTTGTTTTGAATTTGGCTTTCATGGATTAATTGTAATACTAGATGATAAAATTCCTAGTATTGAAATTGGTTAAACCACAGGTTAGGATGTAGTTTATTCTTTTGTCGATAAAAAGCAGCCCCTTTTGTGCCTAGAAAAGTGGTACTTCTAAAGGGAAACGAACGTATGATTTGTTGGAGAATATTTAAGATCAGTACTAAAGTAATGATGCTGGTTTGAAAAAAGAAAAACAAGAGATGATAGACAATCATGATCATATGCCTCATAGAATCACAACATTTGTAAAAAATTACCCTATACCTGTTTTTGCAATAATTGGCTTGATTGTAGGTAGCATATTTCACTGGATCCCAAATCAGCAAGAATTAGGCCATTGGGTTTGGTTTGTCACACTAGTTGTTGGTGGTGCACCTATTATTTGGCAAACCATATGTGGGATGCTTCACCGTCATTTTGCCTCAGACATTGTAGCGCTTTTAGCTATTGTTGCTGCAATATTGATGAATAACGCATTTCCAGGTTTAGTAATTGTTCTTATGCAGTCTGGTGGGAAAGCTTTAGAGGATCATGCATTCATGAGAGCGTCTTCTTCCCTTGATGCGCTTCTTGCAGGTTCACCACGATTGGCACATAGAAAAAAAGATCATGATTTTGAAGAGATCAATGTAGCAGATATTAGAGTTGGAGATTTACTTTTGGTACGACCAGGGGATCTAGTTCCAGCAGATGGAGAAATAATTTATGAACAAGCCGAAATAGATGAATCATCTCTAACAGGAGAGCCTTTGCCTAAAATAAAAAAAATGGGGGAACAGGCATTTAGTGGAACAATAAATGTAGGAAATGCATTTGAAATGAGATCTAGTAAAATTAGCGGTGAAAGCCAATATGCGAAAATAGTTCAACTTGTCAGAAAGGCTCAACAGGAAAAAGCGCCAATTCAACGACTTGCAGATCGTTATGCAATATGGTTTACTCCCATAACAATTTGTATCAGCTTGCTTGGGTGGCTATTAACAAACAATGTGGTAACTATACTTGCGGTACTTGTTGTTGCAACTCCTTGTTCACTAATATTTGCAACCCCTGTAGCCATCATAAGTGGAATAAATAAAGCCGCAAAATCTGGTATTATAATCAAAACAGGGGCAGCAATTGAACAAGTCGGAAAAGCTCTAGTGGTGGTTTTTGATAAAACTGGAACCATCACATTTGGTACCCCCATAGTAGAGAAAATCATATCAGTAAACACATTTGATTCTGATGATCTTTTGCGTAAGGCTGCAAGTATAGAACAATTATCCTCACACCCCACAGCTAGTGTATTAGTAAAGAAAGGACAAGAGATGTTTGGTAAGCTTCCAATTCCAACAAACTTTCATGAATTAGCAGGAGCTGGAGTGGATGGAGACGTTGAGGGCGAACATATTGTAGTAGGATCTCAAATTGTCTTTGAAAAGTTCAATGATGCAGGATTTGCTGAATATATTCAGGAAGTAAAACGGCAAATCAACTCAGAAGGAAAGATGTTGGCGTTTGTAGGCATTAACAACAAACCTGCAGGTGTAATTGTATTTGGAGACAAGATACGTCCAGAGGTCAATTCCATGATGAAACATCTCAAAGAACTTGGAGTTAAACAGACCATCATGTTAACAGGGGACAATCTGGATAATGCAAAAAGTATTGCTCAGCAAGCTGGCATTACAGAGATTAAAGCCAATCTACTACCTGAACAAAAAGTATTATCTGTAAAAAAACTGAAACGGGAATTTGAAAATGTAGTGATGGTCGGAGATGGTATTAACGATGCACCTGCCTTAGCTGCGTCTACAGTAGGAGTTGCTATGGGTGCCCATGGTACTGCAATATCTGCAGAAGCTGCAGATGTCGTATTGTTAGTTGATGATATTTCAAAAGTGTCCACTCTAATAGATATAGGTCAAAAAACAATACGTGTTGTAAAACAAAGTATCTTTATTGGATTAGGCGCAAGTTTTGTTTTTATGGGAATAGCAAGTCTTGGATATATTTCACCAGCAATAGGAGCATTACTCCAAGAAGTAATTGATGTAGGTGTCATTTTAAATGCCTTACGTGCAAGGTAAAATGTGTAATCTTTTTTTCTTCCGAACAAGCAATTAACAAAATGTGTTTCAGTATTTTAGAAATATGTTCTTTCCAACAAATCATAACGTGCAATATAACGTGATTTCCCGTCGTATTTTCCTTCGTGAAAGGGGGTTGTCTTTTTACTCTTTATCGATAAATTCGTCTACCGTAGGAGGGTCAGGAGCCAATCCTTTTCGCTTTCTAATTTCAGAGATCATCTCAGATATTTTGGATTTTGGAAGTTCCCCCCATGCCTTAAAGTGGGTATTCCACATTGCCTTTCCTGATGTTTGGCCTCTCAATTCTTCAGATAGGGTAAATGTTTCTGATGCAGGCAGCTCCCCAATAACAATGCTTAATGCTCCTTTTTGCTGCATATCCAAAACTTTCCCACGTTTCCCAGAAAGAACCGTTGCAACGTTTCCTACAAGATCTGTTGGAACTCGAACTTCAACTGCCAAAATTGGTTCCAAAATAGTGGCTCCAGCCGTCAAAAGCGCACCCATACATGCACGTCTTGATGCAGGTCCTAATTGCGACAAACCTCTGTGAGCTGTATCTTCATGAGGTACAAAGTGAGTAAAGATAAACTTACAATCTCTCATTTGTTCTTTACATAGAGGACCTTCTTTCATAACATCATCAAATCCAGAATTAATTGAGTCAGTTGATTCTGCTATAAACTGAACACCTTTAGTTCCATTAATCAAAATATTGCCACGTGAATCTAGCCTCATAATTCTTTTTATTGTATCTGAATCCCATCCTGCTTTCTTTAGAAGTTCTGCCATCATTTTCTTGTCTTTCATTTCACCAATCTGGCCAGACCTTAGCATATCACCAATTGCAGGTTCCAACGGTTCAACTTTCATGAAAATTTTGTTGTGTCGGTTTGGGGATTTTGCCATGATTGGCTCACATGTACCCTTTACAGTCTCCCTATAGTTGATTAGAGGTTCAGAAGTAATAATCTCTACTTTGGAATCTTGAATTCTGTGTGTTGCAACATCAAGATGTAGAACACCCATTCCTGCAATAATTGTCTCACCACTCTCTTCGTCAATCTTTACAACCAAGTTAGGATCTTCAATTGTTAGTTGTCTTAGAACCTCGACGAGTTTTGGCAAGTCTTTTGGGTGTTTTGGTTCAATTGCTACTTGTACAACTGGTTCAGAAATGTATTTGACTCCTTCAAACATTTTAATGTCTTTTATAGTTGATAATGTGTTTCCAGCACGAGCTTCAGTCAATCCCATCAATGCCGGAATGTTTCCTGCTCCTAGTTCTCCAACGTGTTCTCTTTGATTTCCCATGAAAAAATTGACGGATTGAACACGCCCTTCCCTTTTAGCGTCAATAATGTTAATTGTATCACCATCTTTTATCGTTCCAGAAAACAACCTGCCTACTGCAACAGGACCTGCTGCCTTATCTAACACCATGTTAACAACCATCATTATTGTTGGACCATCGTCTTTACACTCCAGGAGTGCTTTTCCTATATCAGATTCTAAATCACCATGCCAAATTTTTGGGATTCTGTATTTTTGTGCAACGTCCGGAGGAGGATGATGTTTAACAACCATTCCAAGTATAGCTTCAGCAAGAGGTGCTTTGTCAACTAACTCCTGAACTTTTTCATTTTTATATGCCTCTATGACATCTTTGAAGGTTATTCCTTTTTCCTTCATAATATCAACATTAATTGCCCACTTATCTTTGGCTGAACCAAAAGTTACACTTGCATTTTGGATTGAGACCTTCCATTTGTCTTTGTATTCAGGTTCAGCATATGTATCTAAAAGTTGGTTAAAGTTTAAAACAACTTCAGCAAGGGTTTCTTGCATTTTCTCAGGAGTTAATCTTAGTTCTTTGATGAGTCGATCCACTTTGTTAATGAAAAGAACGGGTCTGACTCTTTCTTCAAGTGCCATTCTGGTTACTGTTTCAGTTTGAGTCATAATTCCTTCAACAGCATCGCAAACAACAACAGCGCCATCAATTGCCCTAAGACTACGAATTACTCGCCCACTAAAGTCTACGTGTCCAGGAGTATCAATCATGTTGATGACGTATTCTTTATCTTTTTGAGTATAGTGTAATGTTACGTTAGCTTGGTAAATGGTAATTCCCCTTTCTTGTTCTTCTTTATCAAAGTCCATGGCAAGCGCAGTACCAGCAGCAGAAGGAGCAATAATTCCGGAAGAAGCTAGGAGGCTATCACTCATTGTTGTTTTGCCGTGATCAACGTGAGCAATTACACCAAAATTTCGAATCTGTTCCTTATTTTTAATAATCTTCATAACTTGATCAGTTGACTTGTACTTCATTATCGCAAATCCTTTTTGTACATCTATTAAATCTTATGAAGAATAATTGTATTTTTTTAGATCAATAAATCATATCGGAGCTTGCATTTCTTAGTTTTTTAGCTGTTACAAAAAAACATTCTTTTTGATGATTTTTTTTTGCATGAAATAATGGGGTTAATTGTGAAAATAATGAGAAGAAAATTACTTGTGAAATTTTGTCTTTTGTGCCTGAATTTGGTTGATATACATTTAATCCTAGTTTTTTCAAATTTTTTGTAATTCTTAAATTATGAGAATTTTTTTCTTCAAAGATTATTACAGTATCTCCTGACTTTGCTGAAAAAAGCCCCATGTGGAAGAATTGTTCAATTCTTTCATAATATGCATCTGTACCTAATATCTCATAGAATTTTGCTGCACAATACATTGCTATAGGAAAAGTATGTAAATTACCAATAATGAAAACTTTTTTTCCAATCTTTATTTTTTTACTTTCAAGTAAGGCTCTTTTGAATAATTCCATGATATCTCTAATTTTGAATTTTGAAACTAAAGAAATACTAGTTAATGCACTCGAAAGAAATCCAATGCTTCCAGAAGTAAAAACTCCAGAGCTTGGATAATCAAGATGAATGTATTTAGGGCAGGTTTTAGCAAGCTTGCTTTTATCATTTAATGTTATTGCAGTTGCTCTTTTAGAATTTTTTGCAACTTTTACGTTTGAAATTGTATTTCCTGAAATCGAGATTAGATAAACATCATTATTTTTTATTATAGATTTATTTTTCAGTAAATCAAGTGGATCTGTGGCTTGAACTCGAAAATTCGAAAATGCTTCTGCCAATAAAGCTGCTGCAAGGGAATCACCACTCCCACAAAAAATTGTTTTTCGTTGATTTTTTTCTGATAATATTTTTTGGTTTTTAAATTTTTGTAAATAGGGAATTTCTAGAAGAATGTCATTTTCTAATGCTTCAATAGTATTCATACTTTATCATTAAAATTTCCTTGTAATATTTATAACGAGGTTCTAAGATCAAATATGTGGAAATTTCTGTAGGGCACACTCCTGATTCAGATGATGCTTTCATGTTTTATGCTATGCTTACAGGAAAGATTCAGTCTCCAGATTTTACTATAAAACATGTTATTGGAGATATTGAAGAGCTAAACAAAAAAGCATCTAATCCAGAGCTTGATGTAACTGCAGTTTCAGTCCATGCATGTGCCTATATTTCCAATTACACCATTTTAAGAAGTGGTGGAAGTTTTGGATTAGGATATGGTCCTATAGTAATTGCTAAAAAAATGATTCCAATTGATGAACTAAAAAAATTAAAAATTGCAATTCCAGGTAAAATGACTTCAGCATTTTTACTTTTACAATTAATAATTGGAAAATTTGAATATGTAGAGATGAACTTTGCTGATATTCCAAAAGCAGTTTTAGAGGGCAAAGTTGAAGCAGGACTGGTTATACATGAAACGCAGCTTTCCTTTGACCAAGAAAATCTAACTAAAATTCTAGACGTAGGAGAATGGTGGGATAAAACTACTAACGGTTTACCAGTACCTCTTGGGATAAACGTGATAAGCAATAGACTAGGTTCAGATATAATTAAAAAATTTGACAGTTATCTTCGGGATTCAATAAATTATGCTCGGTCACATACAGAAGAAGCCTTAGACTATGCCATGAAGTATAGTAGAGGAAAACAGCGTTCTCTTATTGAAAAATTTGTAAGAATGTATGTAAACGATGTTACTGTTGATATGGGGGAAAAAGGGGAAGAATCCATTAGACATCTCTTTGAGATGGCAAAAAAGAAAAATCTAGTTCCAAACTTTGAATTGAAAATAGCATGATAATTATACATTAAACGCCATCTATAATTGTGAGTAGTTTTGCTAATTGATAAAAAAATTCTAGTTGCAGGAATAATCATGGTATCCATAGGGATTTTTCTTTCACTATATCTGAGCTCTTCTTATCCAGTTGGAACATCAGGTATGACAGAAGAAGATACGTTGGATCTTCTAATGAAACAGCAGGAAAATCAAGACTATAACACATTGGCTGGAATATTAATTGGCATAGGCTTTATGTTGGTTCTAATTAGTTTTGGAGCACGTAGAAGAAGAAAAGGGAGTCCAAAGAAGGTTGAAAAAAAACCTGAGCCCTAAGCAATTACAATGTAATTAATTTAGAATGTTTTTAAAATATTAAAAAATGTATCACGCTGTGCGGGCTTTTTTCCTACTTCTTTGACCAAATTTGCAAGATCTAATACTGATGAATCAGTTGGCTTGCCAGCGGCACGATAGATTTCTTCAGAAAATGCTGTGCCTACCAAGTCGTTTCCCCCATTTGATAAGGCAACCTGCGCTAGTTTTTTGCCGTATGCAACCCAATATACAGAAATATTGTTAAGAACATTTGCAAGCATTAATCGTGATAATGCAATAACTTGCAGGTCATACACTGAAGAACATTCATGAGTAACCTGCTTTTCTTGTTCAAGTTCGGTATTATCTAAACTAAACTTTAGTGGGATTAATGTGATAAACCCCCCCGTCTTTTTTTGTAGTTCTCTAATCTTAATTAAATGATCAATTACATGTTCAGGTTTTTCAATGTGACCATAAAGCATTGTTGCATTGCTTTTAATTCCTAAATTGTGTGCTTGTTCAATTGTATCAAGCCATTCTTGCCCTGTACATTTTCCTCTAACTATTTTATTTCTAATATCTGGATGAAAGAGTTCTGCTCCACCTCCCGGCATAGAATCAAGACCTGCTTCCTTTAATCTTGAAAGTATTTCTTTTACAGAATTTTTTGTGAGTTTAGATAAATAGAAAATTTCTGCTGCAGTAAAAGCTTTGATATGTAGATGCGGATGATTTTTTTTGATGATTCTCATCATCTCTTCATAATAATCAAGTTGGAGTTTTGGATGAAATCCACCAACAATATGCACCTCAGTTGCACCCATCTCCTTTGCCATGGAAACTCTTTTTTCAATTTGTTCAGGAGTTAGCGTGTATGCATCATCTTCATCTCCTTTTCTATAAAAGGCACACATCTGGCAACTAGCTGCGCAAACGTTTGTGTAATTCATGTAATAGGATGCTGCAAAAGTAACAGTATCCCCTACAAGTTTTTTTCTTGCAATATCAGCTACTGCTCCTAGCATATGGAGATTTTCAAAATTCATTAGTTCCATTCCGTCCTTGAGTGATAATTCTTCTCCTGCAATTGCACGATCAAGTGCTTGTGATTTACCTACCAGTTGTTCTAACACGTCTTGAATCAAATTTTCTTCAAATATATAATTTGACTAATCAATCTTAAAAGATAAGTAACCTAGATGCATCCAAATAGTATGGTCTTACCACTAGTTGATGAAGATAAACCAAAATGCTTCCTGTGCCATGAAGGTTTTGAAAACATGGAAGTTCTTCAAAATCATCAAAAAACGATTCATAAAGAGTTTTTTGATTTCCATGAGAAAAACGTAAGAAGAGAGCCTGCACCAGGCGATGTTACTGTATTTTAGAGTGTTTTAGTTCCTTCATTTTTGACTTTAGAAGGTCTTGGGCCGTCTTTTTACTCAAGTTTGCAAGATCATAGTCCAGGTCAATTTCCAAGGCTTTTTTGAAATATTTTAAGGCCTCTGGAATTTTATCTAGCTCGCCTAGGGACAATCCTTTGTATGCAAGTGCAATAGCACATTTTTTATCAAGGTCAACTGCTTTATCATACAAAATTATTGCCTCGTTGAATTTTCCTAAAGAATGCAAGGCAGCTCCCTTGTTAATTAGAGCATCTATATTTTTTGGATTAATTTTTAGGGCTTTATCATAAAGTGGCAGAGATTGTTTAAATCTTCCAAGATTTTGTAATGTCACTCCTTTGTCAATTAACGCCCTAACATTTTTTGGATCTTCACTTAAAACCTTATCATAACATTGTAAAGCCTCAACATACTCTTCATTTTCACTCAGATCAAAAGCCTGTTCTAATAAATTCATTAATTTTCTCTTCACTATTTCCAATTAATGGTTTGTCTATAATATAGATTGACTATTAGTTAATAGTGAAGCTCAAATGTCAGTCATCATTACGATGCTTTTTTGTCTCTTGGATCAAGTTCTAATGATTTGTTAAAACATTCTATAGCCTCATCGTATCGCCCCATGCTTCTCAAGGCAACTCCCTTGTGATTCCATAACTCTGGATCGTTTTGATTTAATAAAAGAGCCTGATCAAAAAAACCCAAGGCCTCTTCAAATTTACCTTCTTCTAAGAATCTATTTCCTTTGTCCACAAGGTTCTCAATTTGGCTCATGTTGCAGTACAACGCAGTTTGTTTGTTTTAAACATACTTGTCTTAAAAGACAAAAAATGATAAAAAAATATGAATTAAAATGGCATTAAACATCCTCATTGCAGAAGACAACGACTTTACTGCTTTACAGTATAATAGAATCTTAGAAAAATGTGGCCACAAAGTAACCATGACAAAAGATGGTGAAGAGTGTCTACAAAGATACAAAGATGAGAAGAAAAAGGTGCATAAAATGCATGGAGAAAGTCCTTTTGATGTAGTTGTTTTAGATCAATCAATGCCAAAAAAAACTGGAAAGGAAGTTGCTAATGAAATCTTAAAAACTACACCTAATCAGAGGATAATTTTTGCATCAGCATATGCTTTGGGTGGTGAGAATGAGACAACAGAAGATTTTAAAGAAAATGTAGAATTTTTACAAAAACCATTTTCATTAACAAAGCTAATTAGGCAAGTAGGAAATTAGATTCATAAACTAATTATTTAACGAATTTTATACAGTTACATTCTAAAACTAAGCAGGTTTCAGAGTTTCTAATATGATCATTTAATGAATGTCTGCATTGAAGGTTTTTACACTTTCGCCTTTCAATTTCTCTTTTGATAATATTTTGAGCTATAGAGTTTGCTTGTTCCTTTGAAAAATGTTTCTTGTCTACATAATAATGGACGATCTTATTGTAAAGTAAGTCTGATTCAAATTTTTTTTCAATCAAATTTTCAGATCCTTTTATTGGAATTGCTGAGATACATTAAGGATAATATGTGCTCAATAAATATATGATTTATCATATGAAGAATCAAATTCTTATTTTATTTTCAATTTTTATGTTTACCTTGATAACACCTGTCTTTCCACAGGATGAAGCAATAACAAAAAATCCAAACGAACTGATGGTAAGTAATGAGGATTTAATAATTATTTTTTCTGGTTTTATTGTTGCTGTAATAGCAATTTTTCTTTACCTAGCTCGTAATCAAATTCTTCGGAAAAAACTTTCTTATGATGTAGGGGATTATGAATCTAAAAAGAATAGAGATTATGAAAAATATCATTCTGAATGGACGAGTGATGAGTTTATTGGTAAAAAGGGTATCAATAAAGATGACGAAGAATTTAGAAAATACAAGAAAAATTCTAATTTTCCCAATTACTATAAGATCCTTGAGGTATCAAATGATGCCACTCAAGGAGAAATTAAAAATCAGTTTAGACGGTTGGTAAAAGAGTGGCATCCAGATAAAAATCCCGATCCCATAACGAAAGAAAAAATGGCAGAAATTAACAAAGCGTATGAAATTTTATCAGATAAAGAACGACGAAAAAATTACGACAAGTATTTTGATATCTCGTAAACATAAAGAGATTATCCAATTTTTAATCTAATAATTGTCATATTTAATTCAATGTAAGATGAACTTTGCATACTACTAGTTAGATTAACAAAAAATGTTATTTTTTTTATTGAATCTTTAATTGGCACATTTGTAGTTATTTGAAGTTCTTGAAATTCAGAGTTTGGCCCCAACATACTCTTTGATAATAATTCTGCGATAGAGAGATCAGATACAACGCCTTTAATTTTAAAAGCAAAGATATCTGAAAAATAGATACCTCCTCTGTTTGTAGGTTTATTCACTGGAGTAGAAGATTTGGCGATTATTCCCTTATCCAGTGAGTAAGTAACTTTCCCCAGATGAATTATGTAATCCAATTTATGAGATTTTTGAACTTCAATAATCTCATATAGAATTTTTTCATCTAGAGTCAAAGTGTAAATGATTTCTTTTCAGATGTATAAAAATAGAATATACACCACGTGCTGTTCAATCTAGTGAAGCTATCTCTCAAATCGAAGATTTTAAGATTAATGTTAATGAAAAATAAGAATTTTCTAGAAGGTTTAATTGTATTTTCTGTGATGACTGGGGTGCTATTACCAGTTAGACTTTTTTTTGTAACGTATATTTCAACTGAGTGGTTTGGATCATTTGGCATAATTTCTTCCATTTCGATTTTAATGATAATTCTTACCAAAAAAGGAAAACTTGGGAGATTTGGAAAAATGTTCGAGCATCAAATGAACAAGTTACAAAAAGGAAAGCGTGCAAAAATAATTTATGGGCAATCCATAATTTTTCTGGTAATTTTAGGAGGAACTATTTTTGCAATAGAACAAGGAAATTCAGTAAATGTGGATTTGAAAAACAAACTATTGGAAGAACATAAAGAGTTTGCAAATGCAGAGGAAATTTTTAAAAAAACAGATGAATTGCAATTTCAAGATTGGATATATGGAATTGTCGGTATGTTTTTAGCAATATTTTTTGCGTTTCCACAGTTGTCTGCAGTTCTTGCTGTTCTAAATGATAGTCTTAATGGATGGATTCTCCATTTTTACACAGTGGCCTTTGTTGAATATTTAGAATTATTTGGAATCCTGATATTTTTTAGATTTTCTCTTTCAAAAAAAAATCTAGAGCCATTAATTGATAAAAAGCCTGAAAGTGAAATTACATAAAAAAATTATGAAATAATTTACGGCCAGACTTTAAGTTGGAAAATATTGTATCTCAGACCTAGTGATAAATCTAAAATGAGATGAAAAACCTGATAATAACACACACCTTTAAAAACAAGAAATAAGATTAATATCCAGTGCAACTTGTTTCAGACACACAAACACTAAGAGATGAAATTAACAACTTAGCAGTCTTGATGGGTTTGGATAAACTGTGTTACTCTGAAATGCTAGATTTTACAATAGATTTGTTTGAATCCCAAGGGCTTGGAATGGATTATTATGGTTATCACAATATAGAGCATGAATTAGAGGTAACCTATATCACTCTAATTGCTGCAAACTGGAAAAGTAGTCTCAATCCCATAAATCAAGATGACCTAAAGTATCTTTACACAGCAGCACTTTTTCATGATTTTGATCCTGATAAGAGCGTAGACAAACCTCATGAAGAAAGTGTATTAAAATTTCTCTCCGAAAGTGAAACATTAAAAAAATTTCTCAGAGATGCAGAAATTGATCTTAACATAATAAAGATGCTGATATTAAGAACTACATTTCCATGGAAAGGACAATTAAAAGAAAATGCTGAGAAAGAAATAAAAAAATGTTTTGATAATTGTGAAATTACAAAGAATAATCAACAAAAGCAAGATCATTATATGAGATTAGGATGGTTTTTGTCAATAGTTGATAGAATAAGTGGATATGCATTGGGGGATTTTGCTAAAGGATTTGAAATGGCACAAAAGAATGCACATGCGCTTGCATGGCATCCATCACTCATAACTCAAAGATCGGTTTCTTATTTTGAAGATCTTCTAAATAATGAATCTGAAATGTGTGAGCGCGTACTTAGTTCTATTCCAAAACATATGAGAAAAAACTTTATGCATAATGTTCTATCATTTTTGAAACTTCGTCAACAAGAAATTCAAATTCATGCAGACTTTGTTTATGAAAATCTAAAAATTGTTCCAGTAATAGAGCAGAACATAACTAGAACACAAGATGAATTTGTAAAAACTCTCCGTAAAATTTATAACGAATTACCAAGACCGTTACAATTGACAAGAGATAATTTTGAAGAATCAGTTAGAGATCCCAGTACAATCATTAGTACCATAAGATTAACTGACTGTGGTGGTCCAATAATTGGATTTGCTAAAGGAGGTCCTCTTGAAAATTATGAATTTTTAAACCAAAAAGTAAAAGACGAAAACTTTGGTGCTAAAAATACAATATTTTTAGAACCCATTGCAATCAAGATGGGATATTGGGGACATCATGGAGGAAGTGAATTACGTCATTTATTTACAATGCAAGCACATTCAAAAAGATACAAGTATCAAACGAGTTTTGCTCTCCGAGATGTGATTTCTAAACGTGCAAAAACTCACGAAGAAGCAAAATTTGTTACTCAATTTGACCCAGAACGATGGGATTACTATAGAATAGAGCTATAATACCTATCAAAGAAAATTATTCTATAATAGACAAAAATGCCAAAACGTGGAAGATCACTTGGTAGAGTAAAAAATGATTTTTGGGTAACGCTTGAGATCTACTAATTTCCCCCACATTCATTTTTTGATTTTTTATAATGTTAGGAATTTGGCATCCAAAGGCAATAATTGTATATTTTTGAGATCGCTTACGGTAAAAAATGTTCTTTTTTCTCCAATTTTGGATTCTTTATTTCTAATTATTATTTAATCGATGGTTTTAGATTTTAACGTTATAAAGAAACGCAGTTTTCCTAGCTTTTACCATTTTCTTAATTACATTAGCTGGAATTATTATGTATTAATTCTCTTTAATCACAGACCTAGGACAAAAAAGACAGTTAACAGAATACTAGTTGTTTGAATAAAATTGGATCCCCAAACTATATGCTGCCAAATAAAGGCCAATCAAAATGTTTTCAAAATTAGTAAAACTAGTCATTAAATTTTTCTTAGTTTTTTTGGATGTTTCTAAATATTTTCATATTAGAATCTTGAATATTCTCTGTCAAATTAGATAACATGGTATTTTTGATTATTTTTTCAAAAGAATGATTTTCGTTTCCCATTTTTAGTTTATAATAAAGTTGTCGAAGGATTTGTCATTAAAATTTCTAAAAATCAGCAAAAATCAGATTTTTTGTTCCCAAATTTGTGTTTTCATATAAAAAAATTAGATCGATACTACCCTGTGGTTAAATAATTTTTACAGCATGTCGCTAATATCACCTCCCACCTGATGAAACCATGACAACTGGATACTGTGTCAAATGCAGAAGTAAAAGAGAAATGCTAAAAACTCAGGCAGTAACCCTGAAAAATGGCAAACCTGCCACTAAAGGTCAATGTCCTACCTGCAGCACAAAAATGTTTAGAATTGGGAAAGCCTAAGGGCTTACCTTCACTTTTTTAATTTATCAGATTTATCTGTCAATAGTTCCATTCTTTAGAATTTTCATTCCATAGAGATCTAAATGGTTTTGAGTCTTTTCCGATCTCCTCAGTTATTCTATTTTGAATGGCAAAAAACATGTTTTCCATAGCATCAACTCCACCATCCAAATAGAGATCTTTACCGATCTCCGAAATCCGACTTTTTTTACCCTCAACTTCATAAGAATCTGGATTTTGGAGACAGAATGTTATTAGATCAATCATTTCTTCTTCAAGCATTGCGTCCATAATTGGATATATTTTAGAACTGGATAAAAAGATTCAAAAAAATTAGTTTGTAACAATTTGTTGGGTAGAATTTAATTTATCTTGAATTTGAGCAAGTATTAACTCTGCCTTTTCTTTATTCTCAAAAGATTCACTGACCGTATCCATAACAGAGTCTATTTCATAACTCTTATCAACTAAGATTTTTGCAACATGATCATCTAAAGTTCCGTTACCTATCAAATAGTAAGCAAAGACAGTATTTTTTTGCCCCATTCTGTGTAATCTGTCTTCTGCTTGTCTATGGATGGCAGGACTCCAATCTAGTTCAGCAAAGATGACATATTTTGCACGAGTTAAATTAATTCCAACATTTCCAGCTCTTAACCCAGCTATCATTAGTTTAGTTTTTCCTTCCTGAAACATATCGATTTGAAGTTGTCTTGTATTGTCGGATTGCCCTCCAATTATAGAAGCAGGGGTATACTCACTTAGACTTTTGTGTAATAAATCATGAATAGCTCTATGATGACAAAAAACAACTACACTTTCATCAATTTCCATAATATTTTTTACAAAATTAATGACATGTGGAAGCTTTGCCACACCTGCAGCTTGTCTCTCACTTTGTATTGCCCGATGATATGAAGCTGATTTATCAAATTCGGTTTCAGCTTGTTTTTGTTCTTCTTCTAATTTTTTCCAAATTTTGTCCAACTCTTTATTATAATAAATTGAGTCAGAATCTATAACCTCTTTATAGCGTACTTTGTCTTTAAGTTCCTTTAGGACATCAGATTTTTTTCTTCTCAGCATTACGTGATTACATAATTCAGATCGTAGAGATTCACGTTTATTTTCTAAAACAATTGCTTTTCCCTTATCATTTACATAACAAAAATATTCACAAAATTCTTTAAAACTTCCTAGTAATCCTGGTCGTAAGATATCAACAATTGGCCATATTTCAGAGCCACGATTATAAATTGGTGTGCCAGAAAGACCAATTCTATACTTTACAGAGTCTAAGGCTGCAAGTTTTTTTACTGCAGCATATTTTTTTGTAGATTTTGAGCGAAGATTCTGAACTTCATCGCAGATAATTGATCTAATGTTTAATTTGGATAAATCTGCTAGTCGCTTTTCTAACAATTCATAATTTATTATATAAAAATCAAATTTACCAATTTCTTGTGATTTGCCTTTTCTAATTAAAATTGATGAAGGAATTTCTCTTCCCATCAATCTCCCATTTCTGCTCTTTTTTTTCATAAAATTACCAATTTCTCTTTGCCAGTTCCTTAGAGTAACCAATGGAGCAATCACAAGTGCTGGCAAAGCCTGTTTTTCTGTTGCAAGATAGGCTAATGTTTGAACTGTTTTTCCCAAACCCATTTCATCAGCTAGCAGTGCGTTTCCAGATGATTTTAAAAGAAAATCAAGACCTTCTTTTTGAAAATTATGTAATTTTCCACGAAATTGCTTACTTGGCGTAGCTTTGCTAAGCTTTTCAATTTTTTTTAATTTAATTTGTGGCGTAGAAGATTTGGAAATTTTTCTACGCCATGTGGATTTTGAAAGAATTTCCATAGGATATCTTTCCAGAATCCATTGGATTTGTTGGACATTTTGAGGACTGTCTGGGATAATTGCCTCGTTTGGGCCTTCACCATACCATGATTGAGGGATAAGTCTTGAAACCATTGTGACGGCACGAGTTCCAGTTACCTTCCAACTCCAGGTTCTAGAATATTTATCCAATACATATTCTAAAGTTCCAAAATTTTTTTCTTTACTTAGATCTACTGGCTCGGTAATTACTTTCAAATCAACCCCTAAGCTTGTTTTAGGGGAATTTAAGCGGTTCTAGTCAAATTATGATCACTTGATTTTATTAATAACATTTAGGAACGAATTTTCATTTTTTACTTGAATATAGGAAGATCTGTTGTTTGTTCGTTTGAACAGCGATTTTGTTAAAGACCTTTCTTAATACCTAATATAGGAAATATCTGGAGAACTTGACAAGCCATTCCTAGTTTTTGGGTTCTCAGTTAGATAAAAGGGGGCTTTTAGCCCCCTATTCTTAATAATTTATTACTGATAGAAAAAAAGAACAGAAAGTCACCAAAATGGATTCATTTATTGTTGAAGATGTAAATGCACTTGTCAAATTAAAAAAAGGAGACAGCAGCAGGCTTAATCGAATTAAGGATTTATGTGAAGACAACGAAATTATTTCTCTGTCTGATCGTAAGTACGTTGAAAGACTTGCATCACAGTACCTAAGGAAATTTGAGCCAAAAAGCCAAGACAAACCGAAATTTACTCTATTTGAGGAATCATCAATTTCTACACCTAAGACTTTTGAGGCAGATGTATCAAAACATCAAACTGATTTATTAAAAGAAGTACAAATTACTAAAGAGGTAGATTCTAAAAAAATTCATTCAAAGACACTAGATTTCCGATTAAATAAAAATATTTTATTGGGGACAGGAGCTATAATTTTAGCAATCATTTTGATAGCTACAGTAAGTATGGTGTATAACAACACCGAAATCCCAAATGACTCTGACACAAATATTGACACGTCACCAGAATTTTCTTTAGAAACTGATGAACCGTCCTATGGAACAGCAGATATTATTTCAATATCTGGACAGGTTTCTTCATCCTCAGGTAGAATTGTTCGAGTATCAATTGAAAATGAAAATAGTAAATTGGTATGGGCAGAAAATTTGAACATAAAAAATGATGGGAGTTTTTCAACATTATTGATTGCTGGAGGTTCAGGATGGGAAAAAAGTGGCAAGTATACTTTGAATGCAGAATATGGAGAGTTAACAAATCAAATATCATTTGATTTTATTGCTAAAAAATAGTTTCAAAATTTTATTAATTAATATTAATTATTCCTTGTTCAATTAGAAATTGTAATGCAGAAATTAATTCATTTTCTGTAATATTGCCATTAGCATATAAAATGAAGACATTTTTTACCCAATCTGGAATGTGATGAACACTTGGCAATTCTGATTTAATCGCAGCAGGTTTCTCAACGATTTCTGTTTTGCCAGTTTCATCAATTTCTTTAGACGTATCAGAATTAGATTCCTTAGATTCTGGATTGTTTATCACCTGAATGTTTTGAGGTTCACTAGGTTTAACTATAGAAAATGTAGTGGAAGCTGTCGAGTTACCATTTTTAGAAAATACTTCAATGGCATAATCTCCTTGAATAATGGCATTATTTGTCTTAATTACATCATCATCTATCATGTAGGCAATATCAGTACCTGACTGGCCATTACTTTTTTCACGAATTATAATTTCTTTTTCTATGATAACTTTTTCAGTAGGAATTTGAACTATTCGCATAAAATAGTAACCATCGCTTGGATTATAATTTAAAACATCTACGTAAGCTCGAATCAATCTGTTATCAGAATCCAAATTAATTATAGGATTTCCAATAATCGATACGCTTATTTTAGATTCAGATTCCCCGCTTTTAGTGATATCTGCGTTAGCAATGTAACTTGAAGGTATGAAAAAAATTACAAAAATGGAAACTAGTAACCAACTTTTAATTTCTAATGACAATATTACGCAATAACATTTCTATTTATTAAAAACCTGTTTGCATAATATCTACAATCATCATCATTAAAATTGAATATAATTTTTAAAATATTTGTTTTGTTAAAAATTTGAGTTGGGCCGAATGCACAGCTGCACGCCCATGAGGTATGTGTCGACACAATGCATTCGCGCCCAAAAAAATTAAGCCGAAATTTGTTTTAGAGTCATGTATGTTCAAATTGGACAAAGTGAACTTGATTCCAGTCACATGTTAACGATTGTTTTAATTCTAAGTAAAAATATCGAGCATCATTTCATCAATTTGCTCTATTTGCCCCTCAACAATCTTGTAGGCGGATTCAAAATCTTCGTCTCTTACTAAAGAAACTTCGAGAGCACATGTAGGGCAATATAATATGCCTTTCCAGCTTGCTACAACTCTTCCTTGTAAATGATCGTCACATGATATACATTTAGAATTAAAGGGATAAAAATACACAAAAGTGCTTTCACTTATTTTCAAAAATTAACCCCTCTTTGACCAATTTTTTCATTGAAAATTTCTTAACATATTTTGTAATAAGATAGAATTTGTCCGAAAAAAACAGACACTAGTCAAAAATCAGATTATGTTTAAAATTTGATACCTAATGTTTCTGTTCTTTATGGGGCTTGGTTGAAGCATTGTGGCAGTCACATTCACATAGATATGTTTTATGATCGCTCTGGCAATCGATGCAATCGTAATGCTTGTGATTCTCACAATTGGGACATTTCATGATATACTTCTAGTAAATACTACTTGAAAACTTTTTTATTTTTATTGGTCAACTTCGCTTTTTTCTTGTAATTTTTCAGTCAATTCCACATAATTACATGGATCTAATTCCTTAGCAAACCCCTTGTCAATATGGATTAAATAAACCGAATGTAACCTTGCGTTTAAAATCTCATTATACTCTATTGGGGGATTTTTGTAATATCGATTACAAAGGGATTGTGCTTTGATTATATCATTTTTATCACGTGAATGTGGGGGGGTAAGAAAAATTTTAGGTATTGGTAAAAGCCCGATCACCGGAGTTGCTAATGAAAACTTTGAGCAGTGTTGGCTATATCTAGCAATTTTACTCATAATTCTTGCAGTATAGTAATCAATGGTATCCAAAGCATGGTCTGGGGGTGTAAACCCTGTCTCTATTTCTATGATGATTGAACCATCCCCTTTTTTTGCAAAAATGTCACATACTAAAATGGCTGAAACTGATTTTTCGGCATCCACAGTGTATCCTCTGCCGATTAGATTTGCTGCACAAATAAGTTCCAATACAGAATGATTAATTTTTACTAGTTTTTCTTTATAGAGATCGATTAACCTTTGTCTGACATAATTTAGTTTTGGAATCTCTTTATCATCAAGATTTTTCCTAAGTCGTTCTGTAATTTCATAAACATCGTTTTGAAATTTTTCTAAATCCAAAATTAACAATACCTCCTCATTTATTTGAATTGAGTAAATTAGTTTGAATTTTGTTAATTACTCAGAGTTGAGATTTTACCTGAAAACATTAATCGCTTTCTGGAAAACACAACTCCTGTAACTATTGCAACAATTAATATCAATACAGCAATAGAACCAAATTCTGGAACCACAAATGTACCAATGATTTCAATCTCTTCAGATCCTGCAGGGAACATGACAGTTACATCATTACCACTAATAGTTACATCATCCCATTGTTGGCCGTCAACTAGAACCAGAGATATGCCGTTTATTATACTAGTAGAAGGATTTATGTCAAGTGTTCCTTCTTCTGAGTCACTTAACATTATCTTAAGTGATTTGGTTTTTGAGTCAAGTGATGAACTGGATACAGTTGCACCAGTAATGCTATAGGGTATACAATATTTATCGGCACTTAATTCGTTTACAGCACATTTTCCACCAGTAGAAACTCCACCAGTTAACTCAACTTTTGTTTTAAAAATTGTAAATGCACCAGTACCTCCTTGAGCTTTAATTATATACGTGCCGTCCTTTGCCCAAAGAGGACCATTGGTTGTAAGTTTAACGTTAAAGTCAGAATTTTGGGCCACCATAATTTGTTGTACTGTGACTAGGTTTCCTATGGGGCTAATCACCTCGATTGTAATTGGAGTTTCTGGATTATTGAGATTAGAGTGACCATTAATACTAATCATTGAATTGTGATCGTAGGCATAATCAAAGTTCTCTGCCCAAAGAATAATTGGCAATTGAAGATTTTTGTGAAGCTCCAAAGCTTTGGTATCAGAAATTGCGATACAACTAGTGCAGGATAGATCCTGCATTGTTTGGGCAAAGATTGAATTTAAGGAAGATACTGATATAACTATCATCGCAAGTGCAACGAGAGCGATTTTACTTTTAGACATATTCAACTTATAAAACGAACATTTGTCATTATTTATATATATTTGTTAAATTATCCTTCACTAAAAATTCAGAATTTCAATTATAATGATGCTCTAAAAATCTCTCAAAATCTAGTGGGAGCGAATTTTGCCATGAGTAATTAAATAGTTTTTTCATTGAACTAATCAAAGAATTAGTATCTGTCCAAAATGCAAAGGCATTTCTTGAAGTTTGATCGGCATTTCTCAAAAACACTAAAACCTCATCAGAGTCCTTTACAATAAAACATTGGTTATCTACATCGTGTATTGGCATCAATCGAATTTTAGATCGATCAAGTGTTTGAATAAAACGTGGAATTTTTTGAGTTGGGGATATAATCAGCTTTACATCAATTGGAAGATGTCCTAACATATCAAGAAAATCTGAATAATAAAATCTTGAAAGATCCTTTTCAGTACATATAATTTTGATTTCGTTTTTTGCATCCTTTATCATTTCTTTTAGTTTGTTGTTAATTCTAGGAATTCCTTGAAGCATCTGAAATTTTTCTAACTTTCCATCAGTTAAACTTGAATCAAATGATGGAACTTTATTCCATAATTGTGCTACCTCTAATTCTTTTTTTGCTAACTTGTTGACATTTTCTTGTGCATCATTTACCATTGTTAAGATTGCCTTGTCCATTGATAGTGCAGAGTATTTAGTTGGATGATGAAATTCAGAAGAAATTATTCCAAGATTTAATAAATCATTTAAAACATTGTAGGTTTCAGTTCTTGGTAATTTTAATGCCTTACAAACTTCTGGGGATGTCTTTGAACCATATTTGCCTAAATATATGAAAACTTTGGCTTGATTTTTTGTTAAACCAAATTTTAAAAGCTCATTACATATTTTTTCAAGTTCAAGTTTATACTCATGCATTTGTGAATTTGGTTCAGAATCAAAAACTGTAGTTATTACCTGTTCTGTAGACTTCATGAATTAGATGATTCAGAATCACTTATAGTCAATATGGAAATATCTCCTAGTTTTTTGTTCCAATATGGAAGAGTGCAAAAGGAATTAGTTCTATTGACTAGATGGATTTGAATCTGAGGCCTTGTAGTATCCACGAAGGTTTTTTGGCAATCTGACACTAAATACTGTAGGTGGGCTGGATACCTCAATGCTACCTCCATGTTGTTCTACAATATTTTTGCAGATAGATAATCCAAGACCTGTTCCAGTATCTTTTGTTGTAAATAATGGATCAAAGATCTTCTCCATTACAGATTTTGTCATGCCAGGACCAGAATCTTCAAACTTTATCAATGCATCATCGTCATCTTCTACAACTTTAATTTTAATTTCGCCTTTACCATCCATTGCCTGACATGCATTTGTAATTATATTCGAAAAAACTGCCTCTAGTTTTCTAGAGTCACAGTTTACTACAATATTTTGAGAGTTTAGTTTTATCTTGACATCATTTGGAATATCCATTCCTGAGATAGTTGATTTTAAAATCTCTTCAACAGATTTTCTTATCAGATGTAGGTCGGATTGCCTTACAAAATCTAAAACATCCTCTATTTGATAAGTAATCTTTTTTAGCGCACTTTGAATTCGTTGAAATTTTTGTGCAGTCTTTTCGTCTATGTTTTTGTTTTCAAGTTTTAAGATTTCCACTGTACTTTTTACAACACTAAGAGGATTACGTAAATCATGGACTAGTCTAGAAGACAGCTGACCAACGCTTGCCATTTTTTCTGTTTTAATAAGATCACGAGTTTTTGTTTCCACTTCCATGAGAAGTTTATTACGTTGAATTTCAAGATTTTTTTCTCTTTCCACAACACTCCCAAAATCTTTTTTGAGTTTTTTTGATAGTTGATTATAATGTGCTTTTTGGGTTTCTAATTCCAGATTAATGCGTTCCAAGTATTGATTTTTTTCATTTAAACTATTTGTAATTTCTTGTAAAAATTCTACTTTGCCTTTTAGTTCTCTATTTGCCCGAGCAGACTCGTTAATTTTTTGATTTGCCAAGGTAGCCAAATCCATTAGTTGAAGTTCTTTTTCATTTAATTCTTGTTTTGTTAATTCAAGCTCTTTGTAGGTCTTGATAGTCATTTCAGACAGATCTTCTAATAATTTATGATTATGACTAGGCTCCGGCGTCTGCAAATGAATCTAGGGATATTTCCCAAAAAAATCCTATTATCTTATGTATGTTAATTACGGACATACATTATTCTCTGCTAACATGCCATTGAGAAAATAGATTTTTGGCTATAATACCAATTTGGAACTTGGAAATTAGAGTAAATTCCGCGCTCGATATATGAAATTTGGTTGTATTGATATCATGTTTGAAACGAGGGTGAACTTGGGCTGCGGAATAATCAAAAACCTCTCATCTATTCTAATAGATGAGCAGGGAGTCCCTATTGAAAATATCTGGGGTACTATAGAGGAATTTGGAATTAGGAGAGAGGAACTAAAGAAGCTTGATCCTACCTACAAAGAACTCTTTGAGATATACTCTGCAATTAGAGCATATCGAGTAAGTGTCAGATATCTAAAGCAATTAAAAACTCGCTTTGCCTAAATCAGCAAAAACTCAGGTAAATCGCAAAGGTAGACAGAAAGATCTCGATAAGTGTATCGGCATCTTTAATCACCTTTTTCAAGCAGTAAAAATGGGCACGGGGTAATGAAAATGGATAAAAAAGATTTAAAAGAAAAAATAATTGTTTTAGGCGTAACAGTAGGATTATTTTTTCCTCTTAGGATATTTTTCTCATCATATGTTTCAGATCACTGGATAGGTAGCTTAGGAATAATGTCTGCGGTGGCAATTTTATTGGTTGTACTCATAAAGAAAAAGAAACTTGGATGGTTTGGCATAATATTTGAAAAACAGATGAGAAAAACCGTTGGGGGAAAAACTGGTAAATATCTGATAGGTTTTGCAATATTTTTCCTTATTTACTTTGGAGCAACTTTATTTTTTATTGATAGAGGTAACAATATCTATTCAGATGACAAAAAGATATTCTATTTAGCAATCATGGAAGAAGGAGGTTATAATATCAATGATTTATCTAGCTACAAGTTAATAGGGCCTAAATTAATATTTCAAAAAGATTTACAAAATTTTGAAGTGTTGGGAAATATTGACTATATGTTTTCTATAGCATATGCTGTAATGAATGACATGTCAAATGGATGGCTTGAACATGTTGTTGTTGTAATGTGTGTTGAGCAAATTGAGTTAATTGGAATATTATTTTTCTATAGAAATATTTTCAAATCAACAAGAGTCCAAGTTACAAATTAGTTCTCATTTTTTTATAATTTTTTATTTATCATTTTTACCGCCAAAATCATTTTTATGGCAAAAACTGACTTTTTTAGAACAAGAAGAACGACTTATCAGTCCTACGCGCGTCTTATAACTAAAATTTGTTCTGTTTACTCTATGGAACAATTACTTGTCACATGTCCAACATGTGGGGGAAACAGATTATTTTTCATAAAATATGATGCCCCCTTAAAGATCCTAAAGGATCGTAGTTGGATTATTTGCAAAGATTGTAATTATCAACTCCAAATGGAAGAATTCAAAAAGTCACTTTTTTGTGTATAAATCCAAAGCCTCCTTTTTTGACTAAAAATCAGTCTTCTACGTAATTTGTCTATTATGAACAGACAAAATCGGATATAATTTAATTAATAATTAAACTTGGGCACAAATGGCAATTAAACTATCAACGCTTTATGTTATGATTCATTTATTTGCAGTTTTTGTATTGGCAGCAGCACCTTTCATTTTCTTTAGTGTGTATGCAGATGATACTCAAAATGTGTGGAAAATTACTATTCCAAATGGGGCATCAGAACATGGACCAGTACAAGGATTTTACCCAAATGAATTACCGGTTGAAGTTGGAGACACCATAGTTTGGGAGAATAATGACAGTGTAATTCATAGCATAACAAGTGGCGTACCAGAACATCCAGATCAATCGGGTTTATTCTTTAATCTAGGCGAGGTAGCACCTGGAAAATCTGTTTCGCATGTGATGCCAGATACAGAGTTCTTAGCATTTTATTATTTTTGTAATATTCATCCATGGATGACTGGAAAATTTTTTAATAGTGGTTTGGAAGTTGCACAGCCAGAGATGGATAATGAAATAATAACTAAAGAAAATAAATATGCTTACGGAGATACAATTACAATATCAGGGCAAGTTCATAAAGATTTTGCAAAAACAAAGTACACGTTACTAATTTATGATCAAAGTAATAATTTAGTCGACATTTCATATGGATCTTTTGATGAGAATTCAGCTTATTTGCAAACAATAAATGCAAAAGGTCCTACGTGGACAACAAATGGAAATTATCAGACAAAATTAGTATATGGAGTACCAAGTAAAGCATCACAAACAAGTTTTCAATTCTCAAGTGAATTAAACACCCCCGGAACTCAACAATCAATCCCACTATGGGTAATAAATATTGAAAATGCTTTTGATGTAACGATAAAATTGATGACTCGGAATTTACTAGTGCTGTTTAGTACTTGATTAAAGTCACGACGATAAACATGCCTCAGGCTGATTTTGTTTCCAGTATAGAGAATCAAGTAAATGTTGGAACAATTAGTATTTAGCTACTTTTCTTTTTTAAATATTCGTACTGCTTCAAGGTGAGAACAATTTGCTTTGAGTCCTTTTCCATGATGAAACTTGTAAAAATTCTTGAATCCCTCACATTCGCAGCTTTCAGATGTAACAAAATACGATTTGTTTGGATCTGTGGATGATTTTATTTGAAAAAGATCTTCTTCGATCTGGTTCACAGAACCACTTTCAACAAGTTTTTTTGCTTTTCTCAATGTACCTGCACTCATTTATCGATCAAACATTGAGTTGTTTTTTCAAGATATTGATGTTTTGCTAAATATAGACAATCTAAAATAGTTAACAAAAAATCATTTTATTCGAAGGGGAGATTAACTGTCAGTAGAGAGAAGATTCAATCAAACACCTGGAGATACTAATATTAGCGTTTTAGGTTACTTGACTAAGATTGGTACATGGTTAAATCTAAGACAGATTACAACTGGTACCCCAGGATCTGACCTAAACCGAGATAGATTAAAAAAAATTATTGATGGATTTGTTGAAAAAGGATTTGTAGAAACTAGGGAAAGTGAAAATCCAAAGGCCAAATTAGAATATAAAATAACAGATAAAGGAAAAAATGCCTTTAGAAAATGCATCAGTTTTGATCCTGACATTAAATTTGTTTTGGGATTACAAGATACAGAATTTTTCCCAACAGGAGACTAGTCTATCCACAACATAGAGTATCCGTGTTCTTCTTCAAAAATTAAATCAAGTTTAAATGACTTTGGTAACTGGTCCATAATACCAATTAATTTGTTTGATTGAAGTTCTTCATCATAATCCTTTGCAACACACAACACTCGAAATATTGTATCACGTGATTTAGTTAACATATTAACCAAGTTTTTGATATCAGAAGCCGTTACAGTCTTATCATAAAACTTTACAATAAAATCTCCTTTCTTAGTTGATACTATTCCATCAATTGTATCGCCATTAATTTTTTGATCTAATTTGTATGGAATTTTACTTTGTTTTTCGTGTGATTTACGTTGAACTTCTTTTAGAGGCGGAAATACATGAATTGCTTCATTTAGAATTTTTTCAACCTTTGTTTGGCCTTCTGGTACTGATGTTTCAAAATTAACTAAATATGATTGACGTATGAACTGTCGTTCTATTGATTCAAACTCTTGGGTATGTGCTTTGCCTCTGTATGTAACCCATACAAAAAGAAATGATAGTAACGCTATAACTATACCGTTTCCATACATCAACCAGAGTTGGGTAACGTATAGGTTAACTATGCCTTCAGCAGGAAAGACTTCTTCAGTAGATGGGATAAATGCAAGATATGTAATGTTTTTGTCTTTATCATAAAATTGACCGATATATCCGTGCTTGTTAATTTCATCATGAAAATAAAATTGTGACATTGAAATAATTCCAGACAAAGAAGCTAAACCAACTAAAACTATTATAATACTAATTCTGTACCAAGCACCTAATTGTTTGATAGCATTGTCTAGCTTTTCTGCTAAAGATAGATCCTGTGGCCCCTTCGACACGAGGTCATGTCAATATGCCAATATTTAACGTGATGTTACAAATTGTAACATGATAAATAAAGTTCTGATCAAAAGTTAAAAGCAGTTACGATTTGTAACATGATACGTTTGCTTCAAAACCGCTTTTATAGTCTAAACTAATGGTTTGTATTGCCAATTAATAATACAGGACAGCCAGTCGTAGTTGATTCAGACATAATTATTAAAGAGATTCAAGAAGGAAGATCATTAAAACCAATAGCCAAAAGAATTAAGAAACATAAATCAAAAATGGTTATTCCAGAGTCTGTTCTAGGCGAGGTACAACAAATTACTGGCAATCAAGCAGATTCAATAATGGATACCATTTACCAGTATTGCAAGTATCCAATCACACTTGATAAGACTGATGAAATAAATGCCGAATCAGAAAGATTAGTTTCTCAATACAATGAATGCCATCATCCACATAGTTTGATTTTGGCTACAGCAAAGGTAACAGGTTCTGCTCTGGTAAGTTTTGATAGAGAACTATTAGAGACTGCAAAGCTAGAAGGAATACAAGCATTTTTGCCTCGTAATTTTGTTAGATGGTGGTAAGGAGGAAATGATTCAATGAAACTGCTTGTGCTAGAACAAAATGAATTAGTTTCCAAAATTTATAAAAAAATTTTTGAGGAAAAAAAATATGATGCAGACTATGCAAGAAATGACTTGGAGTGTTTAGAGAGATTTGATAAAAATTATGATTATGTGGTATTAGAAAACTCCAATTCAGGCACACTTGAGCAAGAAATTCGAAAAATCAAGCCAGACCAAAAAATACTCTCTTTATCCCAATACATCAATTCTGAATACCCATCTGAGCTTAAAGATACTAGAGATCTCATTGAGAAACCCTTTGCCGTCTTAACCATGATTAGCAGATTAGAACTAGAGTGCGTAAATTTACATAACTAATCTCTCAAATGTACATATAATTTTTTTACACAAAAACTTGTTTACAATAATAGTATGTGTGACTCTATTTTCATTAAATTATAACCATAGAACTTGAAAAAAATATTTGTTTGAAAAAGTCACTTACATTTTTTCTTATGCTTTCGTAGTTCTTCTGAAAAATCAAATTCGGTTCCACAAACTCTGCATTTTTCTTTGGTTTTTTTATGTGCTTTTTCTTGGTGTTTTTTTAATCGTTCAGAATCAGAAAGTTCCAGTCCACATTCTTTACATTTTGTATTATTAGAACCAAAACCAAATAATCCCATAACCTGATTATACCATACCTAATAGAAAAATCGTTCTAGCCAGTAAAATAATCTAGGCATCAAAAATTGAATCATTTGAAGATTCATCTGATTTTGGAAGAATTATTCTTGCAGATATAATCTCGAGCCATGTTTGTGACTCGTCTAAATTGATTATTCGTGCACTTGGCATTTAATTTTTTTCAAGTAAGAAAATAATACATTTTATGAAACTTCTAATCTAGATTCTTGGATTCATATTACAAGTAATTTAGAGAGGAATAAAGTAACTAAGATGAAAATAGTTAATCCTGTTCTTTAACAACAGTTAATGTCATTGTTGTACTGATAAATTTTAATTTTCTTATCTTTTTTGTGATTGTTTTTTCAAGTTCTTTATAATTTTCAGCTTCAATTTTTCCTATCACATCATAATTACCATAAACTACATCTGCTTCTTTTACCTCAGGAATTTCATTGAGGTCTCGTAGTACAAGATCTTCTTTTCCCTGTTCACAATGAATTACAATGTAAGCTTTTGCATCATTTTTTCCCAAAAGGGAGCCCATTAATTTTTCACGATTTACTTTAAACAATTCCTCGCCTTCTACTTTCATAAGAGTCATTGTAGAACCAATTTTTTCCATCTTTCTAATTTTTTCGGTAATGGTTTGCTTAATTTTTTCTTCAGAATCTGCTTCAAGTTTTGCAATAATGTCGTATAGTCCTAAAGTTCCATGTACCTCCTTTACATTTTCGATAGATTTTAGCTGTGAAATTAATGGTTTTTCGGATCCTAGGTTACAGCTCATTAGAACATACGCTTTTGCCACATTAGTTCACTATAGTATAAAATAACTTGATTATTTCCTTTTAGTTTTCTATAGTTTTTTCTGAATATAGGGATTTAGAGAGATTATAACGTAAAGAAAATGAACCTGAAATATTATAAGCTGAATTTTCTAAAATTAATGGGTGGGATTAATAAAATATCTTGCCACTCGTAGCATCACCATGTTTGGTGTACTCATGGTCACCTTACTTCTTACGATTATTCTAGTTGGCTCTAACATGGATATTATACTAAAGCAGGGAATAGCATTTCAAGTAAGAGCAGAAATTACCGCAGATCCTAAAATATCGGATAGTTTTTCAGACCCTGCAGAGTTTGAAGCATTTGTTCAAGCTCAAACAGAACAAAGAGTAAAGGTACTTGGTCTTGATACTCCATGGTATTCACCACAACGAATTGGTTTGACAATGTACAAAATTTTAATTCTAGACTTTGGTCATGCTACATTTCTAACAAGTGATTCGGGTTCATCAGATGTAAAAGACATTCTACTAGAAAAGCTTCCAAGAACTATTTTGCTTTTTACTACTGCAACAATAATAATTTCTATAATTGGAATTTTTCTTGGAGCATTAGCTGGAAGTAAGGTTGGTTCTGCAGTAGATAGAATAACTTCTACTTTTGCAGTTGTAAGTAGTAGCTTTCCTGTTTGGTGGATAGGAATGCTAATGATATTTTTGTTTTCTTTTGTTTATCAGATTTTTCCTGCACGTGCTACACCTTCTATACCTCCGACAGACCCTGGCTACATTGCAGCCTTGCTATACCACATGGCCTTACCAGTAATTACAATAGTCATGATTGGATTTGGAGCATGGGCATATCTTGTTCGTAACTTTATGATTGGAATAATGCAAGAAGATTTTATTTCTGCAAAGCGAACAATGGGAATTAATCAAAAGAAAATAATTTATGGGCATGCAATAAAAAATGCTGCTCCTCCAATTATTACCATATTAGCTCTTAGTTTGTCAGGCTCACTTGGTGGGGCAATAATTACAGAGGCAGTATTTGATTGGCCAGGGATGGGCCGTCTATACTTTGAAGCAATTACAGTCATGGATTTGCCTGTAATTATTGGTGCAACATATGTACTTACAGTATTTTTCTTAATCAGCATCCTTGTTGCAGACTTGCTTTATGGTTACTTTGATCCACGGGTGAAGACTGGAAGTTGAGCAGTGTATCAGCTAGTGAGATAAAAAAAGAGTTTCTTAAAAGCAAGATTGGAATTGCAGGAATTGGAATACTAGTTATTCTTGTTTCAATATCAATTGGGGCTGCAGTAATTATTCCTGTTGAGACGTTTCAGCAGTGGAATAATCCACAAAGTTGGATTTCATATCCAAAAACTGCCATACCAGCATGGGTCAACTGGTTTATGTTTGAAAAAATTCCTGAACATAAAATACTTGACAAGCCTAATGTTATTACCAAATCACTAGATGAAATATCAGTTGTTTCACACCAATTTCATGTAAATTATGTGTATGATGACTTTCCAAGTGATTTTATCTATGAACTTACTGCCAAGTACTCGGGCTCACCACTATTACAAATTTCAGTGATTCGACCTGATGGAAAAATTATAAAATTACTTTCATCATCGCTTCCTTACACTGAAGATACAATATTGTTTAATGAAAAAATATTTTCAACAGATGGAACTATTAAAAAAAATCTATTTCTGCAATCAGATCAATTTGATTTTCCCATAGAGGAATTTTCTGCAGAAGACATTGTATTTTCAAAATCTACAGATAATGTTGTTCTAAAAGGCGACTATGTGTTTTTAGTTAATTTGTATGGGGTACAAAAGGAAAGCTCGATTGTAGACTCTACTCTTATTGTTGGAGGCAAGGCATTTGGCATAATGGGTACAGATGAGCTGCGACGTGACCTTGCAGTTGGCATTCTTTGGGGTACGCCCCTTGCTCTGTTTATTGGAATTGCAGTAGCTATTGGTTCAGTTGTCATGGGTTTAGTTTATGGAGTATATGCAGGATTTAAAGGAAAATTAACTGACGAATCAATGATGCGCTTTAATGATATAATTTATGCACTGCCAGTTCTTCCTTTTCTAATTATTTTGGCAGTGACAATTAGTAATAGTATTTTTCTTATGATTGGCTTTCTTACAATCTTTGGCTGGGTAGGCATTGCCAAAGTTGCTCGCAGCATGGCATTGCAAATCAAAACTAGAGGGTATGTGGAGGCATCAAAGATGATGGGTCAAAAAAACTCTAAAATTATTTTCAAGCACATATTGCCTCAGCTTTTGCCTTATGCCTTTGCAAGTATTGCAATATCTGTTCCTGCAGCAATTACTACAGAAGCTGGATTAAGCTTTCTTGGACTAGGCGATCCTTCATTTCCTACATGGGGACAGATTCTTCATGACGCTAACACATATGGTGCTGCTGCACGAGGACTGTGGTGGTGGATTGTTCCTCCGGGATTAATGATTGCAATAACTGGCTTGGCCTTTGTGTTTTTGGGAAACGCATTAGATGCTATTGTAAACCCAAAGCTAAAGCGATAAAATTTATTTATTTAGTTCAGGGGATTTTGTATCTTCACTTTTAGTATAATCTATTTTTATTGCACCAGACAGATGTTTGCCTTCGTTGCATGCTTTGCAAACACCAGAGTCTTCATATGTATATATTGCACATTTGCAGCTTTTGCAACTGCATATTTTGGGAAATGTTTTCATAGTAATGTGTTTGTTTCAAATAATAAAAATCTAGTTACAGCTCAAACTTGCGAATAATTTCCATTGTAGCATCATTTAGCTTCACTGTATACGCTGCTGCGTTTGGGTCTTGAGATGTTGCAAGGGTTTCTGCAAACTTTGTTTTATCACGGCCTCGCTCATACTCACTCCCTACTTCTTTTATGCATAGAGGAAACTTTTGCATCTTTAGATTATTTTGGTTTAGAAATGTAATGAACTTTTTATAATTTTCAGTCTCATACCAATCAATTTTTTTTTCCTCACATGCAGCAATCCATGTATCAATTGTATTTTGATAAATTGCCTTTTTTCTTAATTGTTCTAGTGCCATTTTGTTTTGCGGTTTGGTTACTAAAAGTCTGCACGCTTCATTGTGGAGCCACATCGGGGACATTCGCGGCCTTTGAATTTATTATTGCAAGTAAGACAGACATATTTCACAGTAGTGGTAGAAGAATTCGTTCCAAAAAATCCTCCCCCCCCAAAATCTCCAGAGCCACGCATTCTGCCCATCATTTTTCGGCGAAGAACTAGTGGAAATGCAATAAAGATTGCCAATGCTACACCTAGCCCCCATGGAAATGGCAGAACCATTTGTAATCCAATGCTTATTGCTAATGAGGCAAATAAGAAGATCAAATAGGTCCTATAATTCATCAAGATAATTGCATTTTCTCAAAAATGCATATAAAGTTTTGTCGTTTTTTTTGGCAATCTATAGGAAATCTAGATAATTGATATTTCTACTGAATTTCCATTGCTATCCCATGCAAAAATATCATCATCCTCATATGGAAACTTGACTATCAGCGAAATTAGCCCAAAAAAGTTGAACAAATCAGGAAGCGATGGTTCTGCAGAACCACGGGGATGGGAATGAATTATCCCTACATAACTAAGATCAAAAGGCAAAAATGAATTAGGAAAGCCTGCAAATGTAGGACCAGTTTCTGAAAATGGTGGGATAACTAGCGAATCTATTATGATGTGTCCTTGTTTTGACTTGCCACGAAGAATCAAGATGCACTCGTTAGGATGCTTCATCTTGCAATAGGATAAAATTCCGTCTCTGATGTCTGTTTTTAGTGAAACCTGGCGTTCGATTTTTTTCTTCTTAAAGAGCAATAATTAACTTGCGCTGAGAAATTAATTAATTGTATCTACCAAGTGAAACAAATTTTCCAAAATTTTGTGTCTAACTTGTTTATTTTGACTAGCACAAATAAGCCCAATAAAAAAATATGCAGAAAATCTAGTGGAATGCATTGTCGACACATACCCCATATCCTATACACCAATGTTATCTTTTTAGCACTCTATGTCTCTAACCAAATCACTTTAACACCTGATTTTTTATCCACAGATCTGATATCCCCTAAGATTTCAGATGAGGATTTACCAAGTGTAGATGCAATGATTTGGCCGTCTTTCCAATCGGAATCACAGCTAGGACATTTACTGCCATAGCCAATAGACGATGCTCCAAAGTATGCATTGAGAGCCCCAGAACCACAGCGCGAACATAGCACCCAGATTTTCTGCATACTGTACATACAGCACCAAAGTTCATTAGAATGATCATCAAGGTAAGCTTTGTTTTCAACAAATCAGCTTATTTCAGAATACCAATTATCATTATTTGGATGGATAGATTTGAATATCTATCATATCCGTATGAGGAAAAATCGCTTTTTAATATTTCAGAGTTAATTTACTTGTCTAGATTTTTTTTATCTAATGTGGTTGAATTAATCCCATATCCCTTAGGTATTTGACGCTCTTGGTAAATTCGTCATCTGTTATTTTACCATCTAACCACCACGATGCTGTTTGTTTAAACCAAGATGGTAATCCAATATGGAGATCATCATCTCCATAGACCCCTTTAAGATCCGATTCAAAATCATAAGGTATTATTGAAAATAATTTTTCTTTATTGTTTGTTCCTGGGTATTTAATAATGTCAAACCAATTTGGACCCGTATTATCAACTGGTCCGTCTGCAAACATTATATCCCTTGATTTGAGATCAGAGAGTTCCTTTTCACTCACTAGATACCCAAGCGCATTACCATAATCTGCTTCGTTTATTTTTCCTTCTGACCACCATTGTGTAATGAATTTATTTAATTGGACTAACTGAGGAGGAATAGTATCATCAGTTTTTTCAGTGGTTAAAACTCCAATTGCTGGTTTGTATGTTGGCATTACAGAATAAGAGTACGCTGAACTGTCAACACGCAATTTTTCAACTACTGTACTACATTCAGAAGAATATGATTTTGTACATTTATCATATTTATTATCATATGTATGAACTAGTTTCTCAATAATATCTGAATCATAGTTTAACGAATACAAAACAAAATGAGATAACTCGTGGGATAGAGTCCACACAGGATCTGAATAATAAAAGTTAGAGCAATCACACATCATAATAACGTGGTTAAGATTTTTATCAAGACCGCTATGAGCGTATAGTCCTCCTAGCTGTACAGAGTTTAATTTTTCTTCTCCCATGTCATTATCAAGCACTATAATTAGTAAATCAAGGTCTTTTTGAACTTGATAATTATATGATAACTTTCCAGGAGTTGTACAAAGGGAGTCATAGTTTGAATTTGGAAAATGATACAACCCCAAGTATTTTGATGTAATTTCAGTATATTTTGATACGCTCTGAAAATCATAATTACTACAAGTTGGATTATGGGTAAGATAGACTAGTTGCCATTTTGTATCATCTGAAAGATGGTGAGCACTGGCTTTTTGAGAATTTAGAGGAACTATCAAAATCATTGCTACAAAAAATACAAATGTAATGCTTAGTAATTTGGATGCCATTTATGCTGCCACCTGTATTATGTTATTTGTTATCAACCACTGGATTGCTGTGACAAATTCATTCTCACTTATCTTATCGTCAGCCCACCATCCTGCAGTGCTTTTAATCCAAGGCTGTATTTCAGTGATGGTTGGACTATCTGATGTGCTAGTTGGGCCATCTGATGTGTTAGTTGATGATACTTTGATTATTCCTTCGTTTACCAGATATTCAAGTCCTGAGATAAAATTTTGATTGTCTAACTTACCATCAGCCCACCACTTTGCATTTGATTTTACCCACACAGGAATTACCTTGTCGTTTGTAATGTCTTCTGTAAATGTTGTTTTTGCTGGAGTGGTTTGTTCCTGTACTATGCCAGAGGATACGACCTCAATTGCATTAGCAATTTTGTTTGTAGATAATTGTTTTTGTGCGTTCCAAGATTCTAAGATGAGGTCAGATTTTGCCATCGGCTTTGCAAAGGTTAGATCATATTTTAAGACAAAATTTGTAGCGTCCTTTTGTAAAAGATCAAAAGTTGCCTTTGAGAATAGTCCGTTTGGATCATGTATAGTTGCTTGCTGGGATTTTATAGGATTATAAATGATAAATGTGTCGCTGTCATACTTTTTTTGGCCATCTCTAATGTTTGCAAATAGTCCAATGTGTTCAATTTTTCCAATTCCTCCTCTTTCGGTAAAGTCAAATCGTATTACAGCTTTTTCTCCTACTTTGAATGTCTTTGTTTGATCAAATGTGGTTGCGGAAAATTGATCTAGGATTCCGCCAAAGCCTTGGTCTCCTCCAGAAATTATTGCAAATGAAGACTTTCCAAATGCTAAATTACCAGGAACATTCCTGTCTCCAGGGGCTATTGTTCCGCCAAGTAGATTTACTACAAGACCAGCACGACTGATACCTCCGCCTCCACCACCACTTGCAAATTGCTTTTCCACATCTGCACTAGCAGTTGAAGCGCCATATGATACTGTGACCGTGTCAGTTAGAGGATCAGCATTTACCAATACTGCGCCTACATTATTTGTATTTGGGGTGACCAAAGCATTTGATATAGCAGATCCTCTAATTACCTGAACTATATCGCCAGGCGGTGCAAGAATAGTGCTACCAGCTATAGAACCGACACTTGATATCGTAAGCACTCCGGTAAATATGCCAGTACTGCCACCAGTTTCAGTAAGTGTAAGAGTTATGCCAGCAGGATCACTTGTCGATAGTACTGCTTCAGATATTGTATCAACTCCAGGGGTAATATCTGCGCCAGTATGCTGTTGGGTAATTGTTATTTCGCTATTTTCAGGCAACAAGCTATCACTACTTGTAATAAAGATTAGTTTGTTGTTAGCTGTATTTCCAAATATTCCAGTATTTGGTCCTGTTTCCTGCAAAGTAAGAGGAGTTGAACCAACTTGCGTAGTCGAAGTAACATCTACAGTTACACTTTCAGCAACTGCTGGATTTGTGTTAGCAGATGCATCTGTAACTGTGACGTGTGCTATGGCTCCACGATCATATGCGGTAGTTACAGGGGCAAAGCTGATTGCTGCAGAAGATACTATGGATGCAAATGTTGTCTGACCACTCAGAGGTTCAGTGATGAAGATTTGATCACCTGGAATTGCTTCAAGAATTGCAGATGCACTGTCTGTCCCACCTAGTGTAGGTGTAAATGTAATTTCAGCTGTATATACGCCGGTAGAGCCAATTTCAATTGCATCAATTGTGAATCCTGTACCATCTGAATCTGAAGTCACATCTACAGGTATTGGACCAGATCCAGTAGGTGCTATTACAGTAATGGTTGCAGCATCACCCTGCAAATACTCTGCTTGGTCCAAAGACACATCAACATCATTTGGAAGAGCATGATTAAATGAAACAGCAACTTGAGAAAAATCATCCCAAACAGTACTGACGTTAGATGAAGATGATGCAACTTGTGGGAGTATCGACATTACAGGAGACTGGCTGATGTTTTTTATGCCACCTACGGTATTACCATTATTTAGTATAGTTCTAAACAAAATGTCACCAGAATCAAATGTACCATCTTGCCAAACTACATACGCTTCAGAACCATTTGCAGAAATTTTGGGAGAAGCAGAATCGCCGTTATTTCCACTAAGATTTACTGGAACGCCAGGAGTACCTATGCCACCGTTAAAAGTTGCACTGTTGTCACTGCTACTTTGCAGTAAAATTTCATAATTGGTAGAACCTGCAAATTGATTATCTCTCCAAACAACAAATACGTTAGATCCAGTGGCTGCAATGTCAGGTTGTACTGATTCTCCAGTGTTGCTACTAAGATTTACTGGAACGCCAGGAGTACCCGCACTGCCGCCGTTAAATGTTACACCGCTGTCTGCACTATTGCTAAAGTAAATTTCACTGTCTCCAAATTCTGAATCTTCCCAAGATACATAGACATTAGATCCTGTGGCTACTATTTTTGGTTGTGTTGCCATACCAGTTCCACTTAGATTTTGAGGAGTTGCTGAATCATCAAAAGTGGAGGTGCCAGAATCAAATGTTATTTTTTTTACAAAAATATCATTTGATGAATCTTGCCATGCAACAAACGCGTCATCTCCAGAGGAAGTAACTACAGGAATTGCAGAAGCAGCTGCCGCTCCAAGTGAAAAAGGAGAAAAGGTTATGCCATTATCATTACTTGCAGCCAGCTGAACATTATTAGAACCATCTACCCAAACAACATACAGGTAATCTCCAGTTGCTGAAATTTCCAGAGATGAAGGAGTGTCAGTGCTTACTTGTGTTGCTGGTGCAGGAAAAGGTGCGCTACCATCTGTAAAATCAAGTCCTCCATTGAAAGTGAGACCATCATTAACGCTGTTTTGAATAAAAATTCCTGTGTCAACTCCACCTTGATCAACCCAAGCAACATGAACATTACTTCCTGTTGCAGCAACTCTTCCATTACTTGTTAGACCAAAACATACACTATCCCCACTGATTGGGAATGCATTTGTAGTAAAGGAGTCACCATCATCAGTGCTTCTAGCATACCAAAGGTCACCACATTGATCTATCCATGTAGAAAACACATTATTTCCAGAGACTGCATCTCTGGAGCCACCAATTGGACCGCTAGGATCAAGTTGGGTTGGGACTCCAAAGAGAGGTGTAGAATAAGCTGAATTGGGGATTACAAGAAGTAATGGGAGTAGTAAAAAACCCAGTAATTTTTTATTCATGATTCTCATGTAATTATATGGACGTTCGTGAGTTGGCCAATAATTATTCCATCTCTTAGCACATTAAATGTATAAGTTGTTCCTGCAGTAAGGACAGATTTTGGCTGGTGATAGTCGACTGTGGTAGGAACATCGTCTTTAATGAAAGCAGTAGATGTTCCAGGGAAGGTAGCACCTGAGGGACTGGTGGGGGTGATTGTAATCGTGTATTGTGTTGTTACTGTTGCTGCAGTTGGGGGTACAATATTACCAGCAGCATCTTTTACGATCCACTCAATGTCCAAGTGGCTTGGTTTTTTACTCTTACTTATCGTATCACCTGAATGTATTTTTGTAAATGTAACACTAAAGGAAGGATTGACTGTAACAGTTGTGGTACTTGTTGGTGAAACTCCACCGTCTTCATCGCTGGCTCGTACTCCTACTGTAAGACTTGGAGCAGAGGGAGCTAGACATAATGCAGAATTGCTAGCTTGAGGACCAGTTTCAAATGTTCCATCATTATTACAATCGAAGCTGTAGCTTACAGTATCAGCTGGCACATCTGTTGCAGTAACTGTTATCGTAGCAGAGCTTCCTGCATTAACTGGACCATTGTTAGTTACAGATGTTATTAGAGGGGCAACATTGTTTATTGTAACAATTGTTGAACTTGGTGTTGAACCACCGTCTTCATCACTGGCTTTTACTGCTACTGTAATACTTGGATTATCTGGAGCTGGACATGATGCAGAACCGCTGGCTTGAGGACCAATTTCAAATGTTCCATCATTGGCACAATCGAAGCTGTAGCTTACGGTATCAGCTGGCACATCTGTTGCAGCAACTGTTATCATAGCAGAGCCTCCTTCGTTAACTGGACCATTGTTAGTTAGAGATGTTATTACAGGTGGAACGTTATTTACGGTAACTGTTGTTGTACTTGTTGGTGAGACTCCACCGTCATCATCTTCGGCTTTTACCCCTACTGTAATACTTGGATTATCTGGAGCTGAACATGATGCAAAATTGTCATCTTGAGGACCAATTTCAAATGTTCCATCATTAGCACAATCGAAGCTGTATTTCATGGTATCAGCTGGCACATCTGTTGCAGCAACTGTTATTGTAGCAGAGCCTCCTTCGCTAACTGGACCATTGTTAGTTACAGATATTGCTGGTGCAACATTGTTTACTGTAAATGTCGCAGTATTTGTTGAATCATACGAATATACATTTGAACCTGCATCAGTACGTGTTGCTGTAATTTTTACAGTGATAGTATACGGGTCGGATGAAGTTCCAGTTGGATTGTCATCTGCATAAGTATGAGGACCAAAGCTAAAGGTTGCGCCAACATCAGTAACAGGTGTGATATCTAATGAATCTGGAGTTGTTCCATCACCCCAGTCAATAGTTCCTACAATTGTGTCCGCATCAGGGTCTCCGTATTGGCCAGATCCTGAAAATGCTGCAATGCCTTCATCTCCTGATTGATTTGGAATATCGCTGAGGGTAGTTTGGAATTCTTCATCTGTAACAGTTCCATCAGTTGAAGTTGTAGTGTGGACTTGATTAATTACGACAGCACCACTATCAAATGTACTCTGACCTCTAAAGTTATAGACCAAGTTTGCGCCATCATTGTATCCTGTTAAAGTAGATTTCAGGGGAGCCCCACTGGCTAATATTTGACAATCAGATACCGCTGCAAAGTAATTTGTGTCCTGTGCATATGATCCTGCCGTAGCTCCATTTCTGTTCCAGTCAATTATTACATTTGTATTAGTCAAAGTAGGTGTAAATGGAGTGATTGTTCCTGATAAAATAGCACCGCCAATTATTGTAGGTTTACTTTGAGATGTTATGGAAGCAACATCTTCTCTTAGAGCATTTTCATTAATGTCGGAAAATTTGTAATATGAATATGCAAGCGGTCTTCCAGAAACAAAACCGCCATCTGGAGTATCAAACTGGAACAAGTAATTCATGACACTGAGGTAATTACCCTTACAATTGTCCTCATCTGCACCACCGTGACCTAATCCAAAGTTGTGGCCTAGCTCATGTAATAGAGTACCTGCTTGTTGTCCTCTTGTTCCCTGTTTTCCAGTAAATGCACCCAAAGTAATCCAGAAGTCATTTCCTGGTTTCTCGCCTAATCCAGAAGAGTTTTCATCACCAGTTTGTCCATGTCCAAAATATGCCCAGTGGAAGACTTGTCTTTTTGCAGTCAATAACGCATTAGCATTAACATCTGCCCTTTCTGTTGGAGTACCAAAGAATTGTTGTTTTACATTAAGAAATGATGGTACACCTGAACCAGCTGTGTATGGCATTAATTTTTGGTGAGATGTAGATTCACCTAGAAACCTATGTAAAACAATTCCATTAACTGCTCCGCCAGGCAAGCCTCTGATTGGAGCATTTTTCAATGCAGTCGTTACATCGTTTAATGCATCATTGTTTGGTGCATGTCCTAACATGTAATCTATTTCCAAGTAAACGTCCTTCTGAGTTGTGCTAGGACAGACTGACTGTCCAGTAGGATCAGTCAAAATAGTAGCTGATGCTGTACACCCTATAAAGTAATCAACACCTGAAACAGTTGTAGGAATTCTCAATCCAGTTGCGGTCTCCCAAGCATCACATATTCCATCTCCATCTTGATCTGTAGAGCATGCATCTCTTCTTGAAATGTCTACTGCATTGCCGGTAGCAAACGCTACATTGTCGTTTGCAACAATAGTTAATTGCGCTGTATTAGATCCATATGTTGCAGTTACAGTACCATCAATAATTACTTTAATTGCTGGTGCCGATGTTGAACCAGTTGTAAATGCAACTGCGGTACTGCCTGTAAATGTACCTGAATTTATTGAATCCTCATTTAATGTTAAGGGAAATCCAGTATTGTCTACTGATGACTTGATTTGAACAGTTACACTTTGAGCAGTTGCTGGATTTGTGTTAGCAGCAGCATCGTTTACTTTTACAGTTGCCGAACCCCCCAATTGATATCTATCAGACTCTACAAATCTAACAGTGTCTGTTGTTCTTGGAGGAGCTCCTAAAAATCCGCCAACATTCTCTGCAACACGGGCTTTGGCAGTATCAAAAGTAATGTATGTTGCCTGGACATCATCGTTGACTACAACAGTTAGCAATGGTTCTTGACATGTGGGTTGCGGAAGTTCTGATAAACAGTCATCATTTAAAACTAGAGTGACAGGATTTTGGTTTGTAAATACACCTTCTCCTTGTGTTCTGTCAACTCTTAATGACGAAATGAGTTCTCTTGTAGTTGAAGCAACATCTGGGAGTATGGAACGAATATCAGCAGAAACGAATGAAATTGAATTATCTCTCCAAGCTAAATAATCAATTACTGTAACATAGACATTATCACCAATAGAGTACGCATTTTTAGTAGTATCCAAATTAACATGAACTACATCAACAATTCCTGTAACCGGTACTGCATTGTTTCCTGCGTTGTCTTGGCCAGTATATACACGACTATAGACTTCAGCAGTGCTAGTATCTACATTATTGGTGGCAACAACAGGACCTGCGGGTCCACTAGTAGCATCTGTAATAATTGCGCCAGGATCAGCAAAGGCAATTCCATTATCTCGTAGGTATAATGGGGTAGCACCGTTTAGAGTAATTACTGGTTTTGTTGCGTCTCTTTTAATGGTCACAGATGTTGTAGCTGATGCACCGCCAACACTTGTAGCAGAACATGTTAACGTTGTTCCTCCCGTGGGTGTATCAGAGTTAAATGTTGTATCTACACATCCAGTTTTAATTACAGTTGTTGGACTTTCATTTTCCGTAACAGTCCAAACTACCTTTGGACTATCTGTGTACCATCCATTAGCACCTGTTGGGGCGGATGGGGTTACAGTAACTGATATCACTGGGGGAGTGTTATCTAGTTTAATACACTGTTTATCTGAATCCATTGTGTAACTTCTTGGAGAAGGCCATGAAGCCTGGATTTCATAACAATATTCACTTCCTGCAACAAGACCTGTGTTTGTATATGTAGTAGCGGTAGAAGGTGAAGGGGTAAGCTGAATAAATGTAGGAGAACAAGGACCAGAGGGTGAAGTACCTGAACTACAAACTTGGGTTGTTGGGGTTGCTCGCAAAACGCGCTCAACTTTGTAACCGCTTGGAGTTGCAGCGGGGTCTGTTGCGGCAGTTTGAGTCCATGAAATTTTTACCGATGTTAATCCCGTTTGTAATAAGGCTGGGGTAATTACAGATTGAACTGGAGAACATTTTTTAGCTGATATAGCAGAGGGTGTAGGTAAGGTCCTTTGTACAGTAAAACAATGCTGACTCTCTTTTGCAGCTGACGATGTATACGTGAATGCAGCAGTCTTGCTAGAAACTGTTTGTATAGTCAAACCATCGGTAACTTTCCATTGGAGTGTTCCAGTTGTTGAATCTGTCCAAGTAACTGTAATCTTCAGATCGTCAGTTCCAACATTGACTGTATTACCTGTAGGAGCACCTATTGCTAGTGTGGGTGCTGAAGGTTCAACAGCAAGTGCTTCATGAAGTTGACTAGGAATTAGTGCAATTGTAAGAATAAAAACAGAAACAAGAATAGCGATTAAAGAATTTTTAAACATAGTTACAAAACTCCACAAATGATAAGCTCATTTAAAATTACAACTTCCTATAGTACCAATGCCCCATATGCCCATTGATAAATACTAGAATTGAAACTATATAAGAATTATGAAACTCATAAAATAGATTTTAAAATCTATGTAAATCATTCTAATTTTTAAAAAAAACTAAAAAAATTTGGCATAATATTGGATTTCCAGTAATTGAGATTATGAAGGTATGATGATATTATTTAGGAACTGAACCTCCAATTCATTACCATTGAAATTGATAGGCATCGTATGCCTTTAGATTTTGCTTTGACCAGCTAACTATTGTTTTATCTTCTAAATGCTTTACAGTTGGTGCTGGATCAGCAAGTATCTTTAATCCCGAGTCCATGTCGACTTTTAAAACTCGAATTTTGATATCAGCACCCTTTGGTATTGAAAAAAGATAGGTGAATTGTTTACATTCTGATGGGGTACGGAAAACAAATGTCTTTTCTGGTTCTTCCCAATCATATTGTAGTTTAATTGATTTTGTCTTTTTTGGAAGAATTGGGGGCAGCTTTACTACAAATTCTTTGTGGTAAGGTTTGTTTACACTTAGACTTTGAATCTCATGCTGTTTACCACTGTCATCTGATATTTTCACATTCATCTCTGCAAAATCTTTTGGGGAATCACCATCAAGACGGTAAAAGATTTGGTCTTTTGGCTCCTTCGATACATTTCTTAATATCCAAGACCATGTATGGTGTGTTAACATTGTTTTTACATCAGTAACATCTAGTGCTATTTCTATTGTTTCGAATTTAAAGTTGTGAATACTTCGCATAGATTGATCAAGTGTTACGGTCTTCACCTTCTTTAATCGCGGAGCAACCTTGTTTCCAAACCCTTCTCCATAAATGTTGAAAAGCTGCAGCTCCTCTCCGTGTTTAATGTGATAGCTTCCAATTGGGTGTAACATTTTTTTATACTCTGCTGATAGTTTTAAAACATCTTCAGCTATTCTGGCTGAAGCAAAAATATTCATGTCTCCTGCAAGATCCATCACCCTTCTTGTAAGAATAATTCCAGGTCCCCAGACATTATCCATATTGTTAATGTCTTTAATCACATATACTGGACCCATATCGATTCCTACTCGAATCAATAATTTTTCTAGTCCACGTTGTGATTCGTTATAACGATTAAGTGCCTTGTGCAGCTCCATTGCAAGATGAATTGGTTTTTCAGGACTATCGCTAAACCCTATTGCATATCCGTCGCCTGTCGGAAGAGCAACTGTTGTTTGAGGATCCCTTTTTGAGAATGTTTCAGTTCTTAAAAGCAGCTCATTTAATACAATAATTTTTTTTACCTGATTCTTAGTTGGAATTGTTGGATTAGAGCCAGCTACAATGTCTGTAAAAAACCAGTGATAAGTTTTAGTCATTGTTTTAATGTCTTCAAAGCCTGCAATGTCTTCGCCCTTTAGTGAACGTAACATCTGGGACAAAAAATCATCGGGGCATTCTTTTAGAATTTCATAATTATTTATTGTATTTTTTAGAGAAATTTTGTGTTTTTTTAATTGTTCAACTAGCCATTGTTTTCCTCTGTTTGTTTCATCAATTAACCCCAAAATCTCTGCAATCTGGGATAATTTATTAAAAGATAGTTTTTCCTTAGCTGACATTTTTTCTCTCATGCTATTGAAAAACTATAAAATTATAAAGTTATTTTTTTCAAAATGCAGTCTTTAATTCTTCAAGATTATCTTTTTTGACATCATTCAGGTAAACCATTTGGAGATTCAACCCACATGTCTTTGTGGATAAATCCATCATTTTTAGGATCATACTCACTAATCATACCATAGCCACTTTTTCCACCAGTAACCGGATATTCAAAGTACAGAGCCGAAAAAATTTTTTCAGTTCCCTCCTTTGCTTTTTTAATTAAACTAGAATCAATGAAAACCCAATAGTGCTTTTCCATGTTTGGCAAAAGAGGTCCTAGATTAAATGGGGTACCTGGACTTGATTTGAAAACGTCTCTATCCATTAGTTTAGTATCAATTTTGCAGTAGGCCTTGACATTTTGTGCTGGGAGCTCGCCGTAATTTTTAATCGTACAATCATATTGATTTGTTTTCTCATTTGGTGGAAGTGATTTGATTGAATTAACCGGTCCTACCCATGGTCTGAGGCGATATTCAGTTTCAATTTTACTCATTTTAGTAGAAGCCTCTAGATGGCGAAATGTCATAAAGATGGCAACTGCCAATATGATAGTGCCTGCTCCTGTTAGCCAGTGAGCAATAGCAACCAATATTTCAAGTGGGATACCCATTACTGTAATACGATCCATGTTTTCTTGAGATGGATTTTCTTGAGCAAAAACACTTGAATAACTTGTAGAACAAATTAAGAGTAGCGCACCTACAATACCAGTTAGCAGTATTTTATTCATAAATTATCCTTATGCAACTGAATTAATCCAATATTCAAGTGTAACCATTCAAAGTGGCTTGGAAATATCATATAACTATAAATTTTTTGGATTATATCCGGTGTTAAATTACTCTACAACGTGATATTTTGTAGATGAGACTCTATGTAGTCTGGATTCTATATCCATTAAAATTTCTGGCAGGCTTTTTTTAATTTCAGAAATTCCATGCTCTAAGCTTTGAATTTTTGATTCTGCATCAGACTTTTCTATATTAATTTTTGCCAAAGAATCCTCATTTTGTTTTAATTCATGTATGTTAAAGAGTTCAAGTTCTTTATGCAGATTATTTTTCTTTTCTGTAAATTCTAGTATTTCTTTTACAAATTCATCTAGCATCTCAATTGTTTCATCTATACTTGCAACAGATTTTTCAGGATCCTTTACAGATATGGTTCCTCCTCCCACTCCCTTTCTAACTGCTGAAAGTATTTTTATAATGTCATTTTTGTTTTCAGGGGTTAAAACATCAAATGGACTTACAACTAATTTTTCCATCAAAATTTTTTGAGGTTTTTCAAGTGATGAGCCATACTCGTATCTACCTAAGGGTCTTGATATTTTTGTAAATTGAAAATCAATGTTGCTTTTAATTTGATTTTGTTCTGATGATAATGAATCTAGTTTTTTTTGCGTCTCTTGGTATTTTGAATACTCTTTTCCAGATTTTAGTTTTAAAATGTTTTTCCCAGTCTCATCTGTTTTTTTTTCATATCCTTCAATAGAGCTTTTCATTTCTTTAATGCGTTTTTCAGTATCATTTAGCTTCTTTTTTGATTCATCATAGATTCTAATTTTTTGAATGATTTGAGATGAATCATCGGTTAATTTTGTGTGCTTGTCAATCATAGTTTGCATCTTGCTTCGCTCAGAGTTCAATACTGCAAGATTATCTTTTAGTTTGTTTGCATATTTTTTTGCAAAGATGTGGATTACCCTAGATTGCCTCCCAAGCACATCGCCGATTCTTTTGAGCCTTTGAGTAAGTAATTCAGTTAGAGCCAAAACATCATCGTATGATTTAATGTCAGGAAGTTTCTCGGAATTTTCTTTTTTTATTGTATCAATTACCTGTTTTTTCCCACGCACCACTAGAAGTTCCAGATGTTTGTCAATGTCATCCACATGTAGATTATCTTGCTCTAGTTCTTGGATTATTTTTGAGATCTCATCTAGGTTTTCTTCGATTTTTTTCCTAATTGACTTTATCTCTGTGATTATAGTTTTTGCACGCAAGCTTTGAATCTCGTCTATTTTTGATTTAATTTCAGATAGTTTGATTTTCTTTTCTTCGTGATCAGATGTTTCTTGCTCTTGATTTTTCTTTTTTCCCCATCCAAAGACCATAATAAAATCACATTATAGGGGATTAAATGTGTTAGAATAGTTTTGGACAGATGCCAATATGCCTAGAGTAAAAGTTTTTTAAAAATTTAAAAACCAATTAACTACAACACTAAAAATGGCAAAATCTGCAATACAAAAAAAGGCAAATTATTTAGAAATAGTAAAAAAATCAATTCTCATAAATGCCACAAGAGATAAAGTTTGGAAAAAAATTAGCAATATTGCAGGCTTGACTGAATGGGTTTTAGATGTAAAAAAAACAGTTTATCTTTCAAAACTAAAACGTGGAATAGGGGCAATTCGTAATATTACATTTGAGGATGGCAATCAGATTGAAGAACATATTGTTGCGTGGGAAAATAAAAAATATTTTTCATATCTTGCTGTTAATGGCCTTCCATTACGGGTGTATCATGCAACAATTGCAATAGAGCCTCAAGCTAGAAGAGCAACTCGCGTTACTTGGCAGTCCTATCTTAATAGCAAAAAAATGACAAAAATAGAGTTTGACGAGTTTGTATCTGATCTTGGCAGATTTTATCAGGACTCACTTGAAAATCTCAAATCAAAATTAGAATAGCGTGTATGTACGCTTTAAACAAACAGGAATTATTACAATTCCAAAGCAACAGAAATTGGATTGGCGCAAGTTTCTAATGATGAGGGTCCAAAAAAATTGGAGCCTCTCACTGTACCCAGGATTATAGAGCAGCTAGAACGTGCTCTAATGGATATTAAATACAAACAGTCAGATGATGATTTTGTTTTTAATAATATTGAAAATGTACCAATTGAATCAAAAAATCGTCCTCAGTTTATTGGAAAAGAGCTTATGCTTTTTGAAATGATTGGCATTTTAAATGGAAAAATTTCAGAACTGCAAAAAAAATATCAGAAACTAAAAAGCTTGGAAGATAGAGAAGAAGAGTTTGTTTCTTCTAAAGCAAATCAAATCACAGAACCAGTTCAAGATATTTTAGTATATACAAAGCTTGCAAAATCAGGTCAGATGGATCCAACTGAAGCATTAGACGGAGTATCACAAGTTGCAAAAAAGCTTCAAAACATAACTACTGTAGTTTTAGACACTAATCGTATCACAAATGATAGTCTTAGATTATCTAAAAAGAATCTAAACATTAATGAAATAATAACAGATGTTGTCGATTCTGTAAAATCTTTTGCAGTAACAGTTCCGATTCGTGTTGGACTTGATCATGATATAGAGATTCTAGTGGACAGAGTTCGTCTAGGACAAGTAATTCATACTATACTAAATAACTCTATCAAATATACAGAGACAGGCCACATCAAAGTTGAAAGCTTTGTAGCTCATCAGCAAAATCTATTCATAATTAGAATAAATGATACTGGTAAAGGAATACCAAAAGAGATTCTCCCAAAGTTATTTGATAAAGAAATTACAGGGAATCACAAAGATGGTAATGATACAAAATTGAGTTTGTATTTGTGTCAAGGAATTATTGAGGAACATGGAGGAAAGATTACTGCAAAAAATAATGAAGAGGGCGGTTGTACTTTTACAATAACTTTACCAATTAAGAAAAACTAGAGGCATCTACATTAAATACAGTAAAGTATTATTTTCATTGTGAGCGATACTCGCTTTACATTACTTGGGATAGGTTTGATTTTTGCAGGTTTTATTATTCTAGGGATTTTTGGTGCCCCATATTTTGAAGCGACCATTCAGGCTAAAGAGTTTGGAGATTGTTTTGAATATTTTGACGATCGTCCTCCTGTGCCAGTAAAGTGCGAAGTCAAACTACAAGATAAAATGATTTTTTCTGGATTAGTAATTGGTTTGGTAGGAGCGGGAGTTGCAGCCCTAGTTAAGGGAATAAAAGGCCGCTGGGATCAAGATGTAAAGCCTGAAGATATGGTAGGTCCAGGCCATCCTAATTCAGATGAGCCTAGTAATCCTTCAAATAATGAGTATTAGGTTTTACATTCGTTTTGTATCTTCTGGGTCGTATTCGCTTATTTTCATGATATTATTTACTCAACGCTAGTCATAACTCCTAGTAAGCTAGGTTTGTGGCTTTTCAGCTATGTTTTTTTCTAGTCCATTTGTACCTATTATCATAATAATTCTTATGGGTGTCATTTGGATTAAGAAAATAGTAATGGAATTTCGTAAAGCAAGATTTGCAAAAAGGTCTGATAGATTTCCAAGAAATGATAGAACACAAAGTGAACGTGGTTCAAGAAGTGGAGGTTCTAGATATGGTGGAAGTTCCAGTGGAGGTTCTAGATATGGTGGAAGTTCCAGTGGAGGTTCTAGATATGGTGGAAGTTCCAGTGGAGGTTCTAGATATGGTGGAAGTTCCAGTGGAGGTTCTAGATATGGTGGAAGTTCCAGTGGAG
>Ga0334722_10000114_pt1 | contig 117574 bp, 73 predicted proteins | sample C3_bottom_MG_FD_207210 | JGI IMG/M metagenome (GOLD analysis project Ga0334722, IMG submission 207210) | Sediment microbial communities from Yellowstone Lake, YNP, Wyoming, USA - C3_bottom | ecosystem: Environmental > Aquatic > Freshwater > Lake > Sediment | place: USA: Wyoming | collected...
ATGAGAGTAAGACCAATTGATATTGTGATATCAGCTCTTACTTGTTGGGGAGAGGCTCGTGGCGAGCCTACTGACGGAAAGATAGCCGTCCTTCAGGTTATAAAGAATAGAGCTGAAAAGAACAATACTTATCCTGCTGTAGAATGTCTGAAGCCTTATCAGTTCTCTTGCTGGAACAAGAATGATCCCAATTATCCGAAGCTACAGGCTTTTCTAAAGAATACATCCACATTTGATCCATTTTATCTTAATTTAGCAAAGCGTGTTCTTAATGGGGATCTTGCTTTCCCAGCCTTAGCTAACTGTTATTGGTATATGGTTAAGTCTCTTTATGATTCTCCTAAACGTCCTGAGTGGGCTGATAAATTAAAAGTGCTAGCCACTATAGGGAGTCATGTCTTTTTAGGAGAAGAAGATGCTTAAGGTATTGAAAGTAAATTCGGATGGAAGCGTTGACTTATTAGGTAAGCAGGGAGCTACATGGGAGCTTTCTCTAGCTCTTACAGATGATTCAGATGTGCCTGTGAATTTGACTGGATACTCAATAAGAGGGCAGATAAGGAAGACTTACAAATCAGATACAGCATATAATTTTACTTGTGATATTGTGGATGCTCAAAATGGTAAATTCGTAATTTCAATGAGTGCTACAGATTCTGCATCGATCCCGTCAGCAGATGATAAAAATCCTAAGCATCCAGACAATACTTATGTATATGATATCGAATTAGTTGATCCTTCAGGAAAAGTCACTAGAATTCTAGAGGGAAATCTTTATTTGGATCCAGAGGTAACGAGATGATAACTATCGATGATGCCATCGATAAACTTCAGATGCTCAGGCGCTGTGGTTTTCTAAACTCAAAACAAGAGATAATAGATGTCATAGTTAATGAGTTTGAGGTTAAGCTTATAGTCCTATGGGATGACTTCTTTAAGTATTGTAAGGAATCTGACAAGGAGTTATGCTTATTAGGGGAGGTGAAAGACGATGCAATCTCCTTATGGTTAGATCTAGGAAATAATTTTATCTTGATGACTAGAAAAAGTTTGTTAATTGATTAAAAGTAGTTGAAATTTGATTTTATTATTATATTATTTATATACAAAGGAGGATTAGACGATGGCAACTTTGAATGCAGTTCCTAGCAATGTAGGAAAGGGAATCCCGCTTATAGGGTCGGGGAAGGTTTTTGTTGTATCTAATACCGTTGACCTGGATAAACTTGGTGCCTCCAATGATGATGTAGTGCAGGCGCTTCCAGTATGGGACGGTATTAGAGTTCTTGGTGTCGAAGTTGAAGTAGTGACTCCATCTGATGCCGCCACACTAGCAACGATTGCTGTGGGAGATAGTAGTAGTACTGACGGTTTTATCCCATCTGTTAATCTTAAATCTATAGGAGTAACTACTACTCCCGGATCTTATGGATTTAGTAAGAGATATACTGCTGATGACACAATAAATTTGACGGTAACTTATTCTGGGGCTACTACAGTAAAAGGTAAGGTCATAGCTAGAGCAGTATATGCCTATATGAAATAAGGAGATAATATGAGTGCTATAGATAGAATCAAAGAAGAGACGGCAAGGCTCGAGGAAGAGTTTAAGAAAGCCACAAGCCAGCCTTCTGAAGAGGGATTTACTGAGGAACAGCCCGAACAGGAGACTGCAATTACACAAGAAGCACCTTCCCAGGATACTCAACAGGATGAAGAAGAATCCTTAGAGACCTGGATTCAGCGCTATAAAACGCTGAAAGGTAAGTATGACAAGGAAGTTCCAAGACTTCATCAAGAGCTGAAACAGCTCCGTGATGAAAACGCTTTCATGAGAAGCAAGCTGGAACTTCTAGAACAGATGGTCGTCCAGAAATCTCAATCTCAGCCATCTGACACTCCTGAGCAGGAGTCGAGCGATCCTGAGATTGAGCAGTTGAAAGAAGATTTCCCAGAAATTTATAGAGCAATAACAAAACTTTTAGATAAAGTCACTAAAAAAGTAGTGACTAAAGATGAGATAAAGCAAGTTGAGAGTAAGGTTGCTCAGGCTACATTTCAGACATTTTATAATAAGCTTGACAACCTAGTCCCTGACTGGAGAACCCTCAATGAGGATCCAGATTTTCTAGCTTGGCTCAACGATCGTGATCCATTCACGGGTAGAACCAAGCTGGAGCTTCTGAGGCTAGCCTATCAAGAAGGGGATGCTGATAGGGTAGCCGTATTTTTTAACGAGTATAAGAAGCAGAAACAATCTTCTCCCCAGAATGATCTATCGAAGCTTGCTTCTCCGCCTAGGGGAAGATCCGCATCTCCTACGACAAGCGGACCTACAAATAAGCCTTTCTTTACTGAAGAGCAAATAACTGACTTCTATCTAAGAAAGGCACAAGGTAAGATTCCCAAGGCGGAAGCAGAACGCATTGAGCGTGAAATAATTCAAGCTTCGAGGGAGGGGAGGATAAAATTAGGAGGATAGTAAAATGCCAGTAGGAAGAGTGACTGGTTATCCAGATTATACATTTGATAGTACCAGTAAGTATATACCGATTTTATTTGCTGGTAAGACTCTAGAGAAGTTTTATGCTAAGACAATAGCCACTCAGATCTCTAATACTGACTATGTCGGTCAGGTAAAGAATGTTGGGGATAGAGTCATCATCAGAACTATCCCTAACATCACCATTAGAGATTATCAACGAGGAGCTACGCTTCTTCTAGAGTATCCCGAAAGTCCAGCCATAGAATTCTCTGTAAACAGAGCTAAGTATTACAATTTTGCGCTTGATGATATTGATATTAAGCAGATGGACATAGACTGGCTGGATAAATTCGCTGGCGACGCCGCTATGCAACTTAAAATCGTCTATGATACTGAGTTCTTCGGCACCATTTATACCCAAGTAGATGTTTATAATCAAGGAACTAATGCTGGTAAGATAAGCCAAAACATCAATCTTGGAACTGTTGGAGCTCCTGTTGTTATTGGGGATGGAAGTAATGGAACTGTAACCCCAATAGACGCCATTTTGAGATGTTGGCAGGTATTGGATGAGCAGAATGTTCCAGAAGATTCAAGATTTATGGTAGTTCCTCCAGCTATCATGACTAAGTTCCTCAACTCTGATCTCCGTATGGCTCATATCATGGGTGACAACACTTCAGCCATCAGAACGATGGATGTTGGAAGTGTTGCTAACTTTGAAATCCATACATCCAACTTACTTGCTAAGGATCCGACCACTGGTGGCTGGCACTGCGTCTTCGGACATAAAAAGGCTTGTGTTTATGTAATGCAACTTACGAAGAATGAAATGTATAGACCACAGAATACATTTGCTAACGCAATGAAGGGTCTAGTGGTTTATGATTTTAAGGTGCTCTATCCACAGCTTCTAGGACATTTGTTTGTTAAGTAATTTACTTAGAGAGGGCGTTTTGCCCTCTCTTATGAAAACGCTTTCATAAAAAGGAGGATAACCTATGGCTAAATACATCAAGAACACAGACACTGGCGTGCTTTTCCCTTATACAGATGTCTTGGCTGAGGAAGTGAAAAAGGGATTTATCGGCAATTTAGCTATAGTCGAGATTCCTGATGATAAACCTGTTGTAGATACAGAAGATAAGACAGCAAAAAAAGGAGCGTCTAAATGACATTCCAAGAGCTTTTAGATAAAGCTAGACAAAGACTTGACGATACAGTTGAACCTTACTTCTGGTCTGATGATGAGCTGTTGGATTATCTGAATCAAGCTCTGTCTATCTTTCTTACTGAGACGTTATTGTATCAGGAAGATGATTCATTAGATGTCCCAGCCACTACCGAGATGATTCAACCATTGAATCCTCATGATACTATAGGGATAGCAATGGTGAGATTTAATGGTCGTCCTCTAATGAGAGTTGATGCTTCTTACATTATGGGAGGTTACTATATTCATTCAGTGGTATTTCCAGCAGTAGCCCCATATGCCTATGCCTTTGAATCTATCACTAAGAATATCTATCTGTATCCACCACCATCAGATTGTGGTGTCCTAACCTTCAGAAGGATAAAAAAACTTACAGTCACTCCAGATATGTTATCTAATGATATTCCTTTTGATTCTGCCTATGCCCTATTCTTGATAGACGGTATCTGTGCTTATGCCTACACTAAGGCTGATTCTGAAGTCTATAACCCACAGCAGTCAAATCAGTTTATGACTCAATTTAGGCAAAATATTGCTCAAGTAAAGAAAGATACTATCCTGAATACAGATAGTTTTAATATGACTGCAGTAATCCCTGGGGGATTATTGTGATAGGGAGCAAATAAAATGGCGCTAGCCTATAGGATCTTGTCTTTAACTGATTACTCAGCGGCTATAAGTTCATTGGTTAGTTTCTTAGGTAGTTACTTTACTCAAACTTCAACTGGGACTGAGTATGATTTTATACGGGGTGTTCAAGTTACTTATTATGAATTCTCGATTCCATCAGTTATCGCTGATCCATCAATTGCTGACTCATGTAAATCTACTGTAAGATTCTATGATTGGGGATCAACCCAAAAAATCTTAGGGTTAGGGCTTGGCATCTACAGTTATTGGGCAGAGTTAAATCTACAAAATTATCCTTCGATTATTGTTGCTATTATTAAGGGAAAATGTGGTTTTTATATTGCTGGATTAGATACTAATAATAAACCCAAGGAGGCTCTCCTCTGCTCTCAGTTAACATCTACTATTTATCCTTTCATTAAGAGTGGTCAGCTCATAGATTCAACCCATATTACACTTCCTAAAAGTAATATCAATATATTCAAATTTGTTGACCAAGACTACCCAAATTTCAAACCTTATGTTGTAGATCTGGGTAATACCCAGACTAGAGTAGGAATTTCTAATGTATCTTTTGGGAGTGACACTATCACTTTAACTTCTGATACATCTATAACTGCTGACTCATACCCAAAAGATGTTAAGTTTGGCCCCTTTATTACGTCATTATTTGTGAGTCATTTAGGAGAGTATATCTTTAGGGATGTAACGATAGGCAATAGTTCTAATTCATCACTGACTGATCAACAGATTAGTTTTACTTTTGATACCAAGTCTTTAATAGACATAGGTAAACTCAGATACGATTTAAAGAATTTAAGGGTTTTAGATAGTGATCTAACTGAGTTACCTTTCTGGGTAGAGCCTGGCACTGTTTATTCTTCCAATACTAAGATATGGGTAAAAGTCCCTAATATACCTGCTAATGATAATAAAACTATCTATTTGTGTTATGGAGCAAATCGATCTTATCCTGATTATCAACCCGAGTCAGTATTCGTCGCAGTTATTCCGAATGCTCTTATTCATGTATCTTTTGATCAGGTATTCGGGTATGTAGCTAGGGACACTTCTGGGAACAATCATGATGCTACATTATCTAATGTCTTTATTGATGTCGGTAAATTTGGTAATGGAGCTTTCTTTGATGGAACTACTACTGCAGTTAATTTTGGAACTTCAATTGATTATAGTCTAAATCAATTATCAATAGAGTTTTGGTTTAAAACTCCAGAGTCGATGGGGGTATCATCAAGGCATGTAGTTAGTAAATCTCAGTCTGGTCAGACAGGTTATCGTGATTTTGGGATATGGTTCCAATCATCGAATAATAATACAGTCACTGGCTATCAACAGTCATCTGATATATTTGGTTCTTATACTCTTACATTACCACAAGCACATGCGGCTAGCACTTGGTATCACTTTGTTTTAACTATATCATCTAATGGATTACAGAAGTTTTATTCTAATGGACAGCTTTTAGGAAGTTATCAAGGAACATCAGGTACAGCTTACAGAAGTTATCCGCTAGTAATAGGAGCCGCTGATTCTTGCTGGAATGGTGGGATTGATGACTTTAGGTTATATCCTCGAGCCTTAACTGATAATGAGATATATGCTCTTGCAAATAATGTCGGGATTACAATACCAACATTTCCTGGTAATGTTTTGGTCACCAAAATAGTGTCACAAGACCTTAATATCTTAGTGTCATCCACAGAGAGAGCTCCACAAGCCTTCTTAAAAGTTGACTCTACATATCATCAATTAAAAACTATTGGGTTTGGTAATAATCGTGCAATAGCTGATTTCGGATATTTATTAGTAAATGGGTTTGAGAATGATTATTTATCTGGGAAGACAGCTGTCACTCCAATAATCTCATCAGCATCAGATTTTGAGCAATATGGGTATTCTACTTTGGCTGTTCCTATAGTGGCTGGAGTATCTGGAAATAAGTCCTTATTTTATGTAGCAGATCCTATTATCCCAAGTGGCACTATCCAGTCGGTTAATGGTAGAACAGTAACTGTTAACATTGATTTATCAAACATAGATCTGCAGAATAAGATACTTTATCATAATGACTCTCAACATGGCTATATCATACAATCCAATACTTCTGATACAATCACTATATCCACTGATTTTGTGACCATACCTCAGGCTAATTCTACTTTCTCAATTTGTAGAACTATTTACATAGATGGGGCTAATTACATAATCCCAGTAGAGGTATCATAATGAAGCCAGTCTCTATCGGTAAATTTGAGGGTGCTAATAAATTCTATGGAGCCGCAGTAAAGACATTATTCAATTATCTAGTAACGAAAGATCTTAAGCTCAAGAAAGCTCCAGCCTTTAAGAACATAATTCAATTAGTTAAGGCTCATTCTTTACTTTCTTACGGTAATATTCTATTGTTTGTAGGTAGAGTTAATGAGGATGATAATGATTCAGTATATTTATATAATCTGGAGTCTAAGGCTTTTAGTCACCTATATCAGTTGCCATTTAAAGATGTTTTAGTATTTTATGTCTTTATAGATACTGATTATTGTATTCTTTCTAATAGCCAGTGGCACGGGGTATTCAATGGATCTAGCATTTTGATTCCACAAGGAAGCAGACCACCATGTAATCATATTGTATTTTATCAATCAAGAATTGTCGGAAGCAGAGATTCGACCTTGATCTATTCAGAGCCTTTTGATTATTTTGAAATGAAAGATACCAATTTTATTGAATTTGGATCTACCATCAATGCAGTCTATGCATTGCCTGATAGACTTATTGTTGGAACTGAGGAAGAGACTTTTGCTTTGGTTGGGGACTTCCCATTCCCGAAGCAAGTTAAGATAAACAGTGCTGGGATTATCCCAAACACAATTACTAAGATTACCGTAAAGGAGAATGAAATGCTTGCGTGGGCAACACCAACGAGTATAGTTATCTATGATGGGGAGAAGGTGATAAATGTAAACTCTAACAAGATAGAATTTACAGCAAAGGGGGTTGGCTCAGCCTTCTGCTATCCCCTGCTCAATTTCTCTGGGATTGGATTCCAGGATGTTGAGATGGGGGACGATATGGATCTAAGAGTTATTAGGGATGGAAGACTTATTTAAGGAGGGTAAGAATGGAAAACAAGAAATTATTGGTTGGAATCTGGGAACTGAAACACATTAGGGATGATAAGATCATTTATGAGGAGACCGGAGAAAATATTGTTACATATGAGGGTATGAACAAGATTCTGAATCATATTGGAGGAAGCACGACCCTTCCTCAAGCATGGTATGTAAATCTCTTTAAGAATAATGTTGTCCCATCTGTTTCTGATACGGCACTATCATGTCTTGGTAGCAACGGGACTTACGGTGAATGCACTGATTCAGATCTCGATCCTCAGACTAACCGTCAGAGCATTACTTTCGGATCAGCCTCCAATGGCACTATCGCATCAAGCAACACAATTCAGTTTACAGCTAAACAATCCTTTACTATTTATGGTGGGTTTGTAGCGAGTACTCAGGCTAAACTAGATACAAATGGTGTGCTTTTATCCGCTAAGAAATTTGCTTCCCCAAGGGCAGTTCAACAGAATGATATTTTACAGATAACAATAGTGTATACAATGACTACCTCGTAACAAATATATCCCGCCTATAATGGCGGGATTTTAACCTAAAGAGGTGATACATTGTTTATTGTTCTGATAGACAGATCGCTAGTAGATTCATATAAGGACGCAGAATTATATTATCTTAGCATCAGTGAATCTATATCCTGTGATGACTCCTATACAGACAATTTACATACATTTATCTTACTAGATGAGTCTATTCTGACTGAGATTCCTCCCTTAGAGGGATACCCAATAGACAGCAATATTCATTTTACAGCAGATTTATTTCATATATGCCCTCCTTTTGTTTATGATATATCTGAAGATATTACTACTAGTGATACAACTGATATTGCATTATTATGTGTGTTAGATGATAGTACTTTGTTATCATCAGATATTCTGCCTGCCTATATCTTTATCATAATTGATAACTTTAACTCATCAGATAATATAAACAGCACTCAGAGTATAGGGTATATAGAGAATGTATTACTTAGAGACCCAGAATTCTGGTTAGATGTATTTTGGGGCATAGGCGAGACCTTTAAAGTTAATGATTTATCTAAGGATATAATATCAGGATTAGAAGATATCTTAGAGTCTCTTATTATTGATTACGATGTTGGAGTTGGGAGGAAGTTTATTGATGAAATAGACAGTGATATAGATTTTACAGCATCTATTCAAGAGCTGATAGGTCTTATCACAGAGTTAGATGACTCTATTAAGAGTAAAGATTCCATCTCAGCCTCTTTATTATTTGCTGGTCTACTTCAAGAGATAAACAACCTAGCATTCAAACTTAATTGGATATATCTAGATAAGTTAGATGATATTCTTAGCACTAATGAAAACGTTTTCAATTATATCAATTATCGAATAGAATCTCTAGAGCGCTTCATTTTAGCAGAGGGAGAAGATTTCGATGCAGTAAAGGTAAAGATTCAAAGTGTTCTAAATGAAATTATATCCATTTTAGATCTCCCAAAGGAGCTAGAAACACATCTACTTCTGATCTCATCTATTATCTCTATTTTAGACTCAGAGACTATTTTTATAATACCTCTCTTAGGCGGAACGACTGTTTTTCGTGTGCCTGACTCTGTATCTTCAATACTTCTTTATCATCCAAGCACTGGTCTAGGTTTAGCATCTTATAAATATTTATCTTACTCATTCAATCCTGATAAGAATATATTGTTAGCTGGAGGTCAGGGAGGTGTTTATGTATTAGATCCAGACTCTTCTACTGATGATGAGGCTGGACTTGTTTTAGATCTCTCTTATTTATCTTCTTCAGTAAAGAAATTCTTGCATAATTTATATATTGATGGGGATATTGACAGCATCTATAAAGTAAAGATAGAAACTGAGTATGGAGATGTTAATTACTCAACAAGAGAAAGGCGTCTTAAAGTAGGTAAAGGAGTAAAAGGCGCTAGATTTAAAGTCATTATTCAGGGTGTCAATGGTATAAAAGAGCTTTGGCTTACTCCAATATTAAGCAGAAGAAGTAAGTAGAAGGGATTTGATTATGGCATCTTTCCCATCTTTTTTAGCATTTTGGAACTATAGAAAAAGGATTAAGATATCTGGTTCATCAGGAGCTGGAACTAATTATCAAGTTCTCTTAAAAATTGGTGAGAATTATACCACCTGGCGACCATCTACTGCTTATAACGCAGGTGCTCTCGTTAAACCAACTGCTGGGAGTAATTCCTTCTTTTATGAATGCACTACTGCCGGAACTTCTGGATCTACAGAACCAACCTGGCCTACTACAGATGGGGCGACTGTAACAGATGGAACAGTAGTCTGGACAGCCAGAGCTGGATTCACACTAGATGGGAAATCTGCAAAATTTCCTTCTGGGACAAGTGATGGCGGGGACTTACGATTTACTGATGCGGATAGTTTAAGTCTACAAAATTTTTGGGTAGAGAATGTTACCGGGGCTTCACCAAATAGAGTCGCTTATGTCTGGGTTAAAGTCTCAGCAGATTTAGGTAGTGATCAATATTTATACTGTTTTTTTGGGAACCCTAATGCTTCTAATGCAAGTAATGGAACAAACACTTTTCTCTTCTTTGATGATTTTGAAAGTTATGTTGATGGGTCGGATATAAATGGTCAGGGTGGGTGGATAACAAAGAGAGTCGGTGGGACTGGTGAGGCTAAAGTTAGAACCATAAACGGAAGAAAGCACCTTCGTCTATCATCTACAGATAATGGAACGACTGTTATTCACCCACAATCTGTTGGTAATTATGGGGTTGCACTTAGAGTCTATAATTATGAGGCTGTTATTGGTGAATCTTTGGAACTTTCTTTCTCAACTGACCAAATCAATTCTAACGGGAGTGTCTACAATGGATATACTCTTGATTGGTGGGGATGGGGTGGGGGATCCTCTAGAATCAATAAAGCCAGTAGTGGTTCTTACACGTCATTAGTAAGTATTTCCGATAGCACTATGAGTGGTATTTATCATACTTCTGAGTTTACTTGGTTCGGGTCTTCTTTGAAAGGGTTTAGAAATGGAGAGCTAAAGTTATCTGCTACAGATTCTTCCTACTCATCACTAACATATATTCATTTACATATATGGACACCTTCTGATAGATATATTGACTGGGTTTTATTACGAAGATATATCTACCCAGAACCATCATTCAGTTCATCAGATGAATTAGAAGAGAGATCACCAATACTTATAACCTTAAATGGGTGGATGTATAGAAAACCGCTCTCTATTACAGAGCAGTCTGGTAATAATCTAATTGACTATTCAATCTGTCTAAAGATTGGAGAGAGTTCGACATCCGCTAACTATGATTTTCATTTGGGTGGGCTCTCAGCAAAATTCCCTTCTGGAAAGAACGATAGTGGTGATTTAAGATTTTACGATGGGACAAATGGGTTACCCTTCTGGGTAGAGAAAGTTGATGGGACAGCCCCAAATAGGACTGCCTATGTTTGGGTAAGAATCCCGTACTTAGGCGCCAACCAAACTAAGACATTATGGTGCTATTTCGGAAATCCTAATGCTACTAATATAAGTAATGGTGATAATACTTTCGCTTTATTTGATGATTTTGATGTAACATCCTTGAATACTATTAAATGGACTCCAGTAGGAGACTATTCTATATCCAATGGCATTATACAGATAAATCCTAACCACTCAACTAATTCTGGGACAATAGATGGGATATCTTGTAATGATGGTATCTATTCTAATCTAACATTTAATTATCCTATAGAGATAAGAACAAAGATTACACGACACACAGATTATGTATTATATAAAATAGGATTGTTAGGGCTATATTATGATTATGATGATGGTGGTGCAAATTACTGGGGTCTCTTTCTTAATAATTCTAGAGTAATTACTTGGGGCTACGATATCCCATCCAATGGTTTAGTCGGTGATGTTATAGTGAGAATAACATCTAATTCATTCTATCTAAAAGACTCATCCTCAAATACTCCTCAGACATGGAATTACGGATTAAACAATAATCCAAATAATTATAGGATTATTCTTAGCTCTTGGTATACGGGTGACATGAGTATAGATTTTGTAACAGTTCGTAAGTATACTTCTCCAGAACCAGCTCTTACTTGGGTAGGAAATATAGAGAAGAACTCTATATCTAGTTCTTACTTTATAGTATCTTATAAGCAGAGAAACTAGGATGAGGGTAATAGTAAAATCACAAAACTCTGCAAAGTATAGTATCACACAAGATAGTAATATTGTTAAGATAATTCAACCAAAGAATCAGACTACAATTAATATATTTGCAGACTTAAAGAATAGTATTAGGATAACTCAACCAAAGGAGTATATTCAAAAGGAGATAAAAGTTGAACAGATTATAGTTAAAATAGTAGATAGTTATGGTAATATCTTACTAGACAAAATAGATGGTGGTATCTTATAAAAAGGAGGTTAGACTGTGGCAATCAAGATTCAAGTAAGAAGAGGAACAAACGATATAACAACCCAACTCGATGTAGGCGAGTTTGGGTTTAAGACCGATACCAAAGAACTTGCAATAGGAACCGGTGTAGGTCAATCTGCTGTTAGAATTATTACTCAAAAGCATTTTAGTTCTAATAACTCTATCCTTGTTGCAAATACAGCCGAGACTCCTACAGCTTTATCTCTTGGAACAGATACTGTTCTGGGAAGGCTTTCTGGAAATATCTCTGCTCTTACTGGATCAGATTTGTGGACTATTATCAACGGCCAAAACAATGTAGATATTGATATAAACAGCAAGAGAATTACTAATTTAGGACCCCCTACTAATGCTACTGATGCAGTGACAAAAGCATATGTAGATACTTTAGTAACAAGAGGCCTTACTTATCATGAAGCAGTTCTTGATAAAGATTTAGCGTCTCCCCCTGCTACTCCTAATACTAATGATAGATATTGGATAGCACCTAATGCGACTGGTGCTTGGGCTGGCAAAGAGTATAAAATAGCCACTTGGAATGGGACAGCGTGGGAATTTGAAGATGTGACAGATGGCGACTGCGCTTATGTAACTGATGAAAACATTTTCTACTATTATGATGTTGATGTGACTACTGGTGATAAGAGAAAAAAGCTCTCAGCCGCAACAGGTAGTCATGCATCTACTCACTATGCAAATGGGACAGACCCGATTGATGTAAAAGATCTAGCTGATAGTCAGAATAATCTTTTAACACATGCATTTACTGCTAAAGGACAGATCTTAGTAGGGACTGGGGATGGGACTTATACAGCGTTACCTATTGGAGCAAACGGTCAAGTATTGACTGCAGACAGTAGTCAAGCTAGTGGGGTAAAATGGACTACAATTAACACTGGATCATCGACATTTATTAGCTTGACCGATACACCATCGTCATATACTGGATACGCAGGTTATTTAGTTGCTGTTAATGCAACAGCGACAGGTCTTGAATTTATAAACTCAATTGATGGAGGGACATTATAATGAATGAACCTATTTTATCTGTAGACGACCTTATTCTTAAGATAGGCTCCTTAGTCGTTGAGAAGATGGAACTAGAAAAGAAGCTTGCTAATACTATGAAACTTGAAGAGGAATATAAAGGAGCAATAAATAGAGAACAGGATCTGAGAAAGCAGTTAGAGGATCTATCCAAGCGATATAACGAAGTAGTCGAACAATTAAATCAGGAAAGGATGAAAACAGATACCCTTCAACAGAAATTAGAGACAGAATATAATAAAAGGGTTGCTCTGGAGGAGAAGTTAAGTGTCGATAACGATAAGACTAAAGAGAGGAACAAGATCACAGATAGATAATGCCACACTCCAGACTGGTGAGCCAGCTTTCGCTACTGACACTAATGAGCTGATTATCCAGGGGACATCTGGGAAAGTAACGATAGGAAAGAATGCAGATACAGTAGATAATTATCATGTGGATGCTACTGGTGCTACTACTGGACAGCTTGTTCAATTTGATACAGCGAGTGTTAAGCTTAAACCTGCGCCGATTTACTATAACTCTTCTAGTGGTAATGTTGGTATTGGGACGACAACTCCTGCCGGCAAGTTGGAAGTAGCAGGTTCATTTTATACTGCTACTGGTGAGATAAAAATATATCCTCAGAATACTACCACAGAGGGTGGTCAACTTACTCTTATCGGTGCCGGGTCATATAAGTATTACTACATTGATAATTGTGCTGGTCAGTTCAGGCTCATTGCACAGACTGATAGTGGTGAAATTGGAAGAATTATAGTTGGCTCTGATGGGAATGTTGCTATCGGGAGTTTTACTCCCTCTCATAAACTACATGTTGCTGGGAATATTGCCCTCCAAGCTGGTGCTAATGCTTTTGTTGGTACTGTGGATAATTATGCTTTGAGTCTGAGGACTAATAATACAGACAGGATTGTAATTGATACTAGTGGTAGAGTCGGGATAGGTGGTGTGACATCTCCTCAGGCAAATCTACATATAGGTGGTGGAGAGAGCATTTACTTTGGCGGTGGAGGTAACACCTATCCTACGACTCCTTCCAGTGGTAGTGGTGTTCTTGTTGGTAAAAGCGGCACTTCTGATTTCAGATTAGCCCTACAGGACGGCACTGGTAGAGTGAATATGTATTGGAATGCTTATTGGGATTCGTCTGCCAGTGCATGGAAGTATATTATCAGCAATGAACCTGCTTGTAGATTTCTTGAGCAGATTAATGGAACAACAGGTTGTTATTTTGGGTTTTATGGTGCTCCTGCTGGGACTGCTGGTAATACTATATCATGGACACAGGTAGCTGAGCTTGCGAGTGGAGCAGACGTATGGCTGAGTCCGAGAGGAGTATCGAGTGACTTCTTCATGAACTCTAGTGGTAATGTTGGTATCGGAACGACATCACCTAGTGATAAACTCCATGTAGGTAGTGGCAATATTAGGCTGGATATTGGTTACGAGATATTTTTTACTGATAATGGGCAGATACGGAGTTATGATGACCACCACCGGATTCTATTTAGGCGTACTGAGAATAAGTTAGAGTTGAGAGAGCATGGGGATATAATCTTCTCGTCTGGTGCTACTTCAGGAACAGAAACGGATAAGATGGTTATTTTGGCTAACGGCAATGTTGGTATCGGGACGACATCACCGAGTGGGAAATTAGAAGTGTATGGTGGCTATATATTCTCAAATGAGGCAGAGAGTGGTGCTGGGAAGCTGAGAGTGGGGGCGGCATGGGGTTATCCTGGTTTATATGTTGAGACAGCTAATAAAGATTTAGTCTTTGGGACTAATAGTGGTGGTATTAGATTTATGCCAAGTGGGGGTAATTATGTATATATTACCTCATCAGGCAATGTTGGTATCGGGACGACGTCGCCTGCTGGTAGGCTTGATGTAGCTGGTTCATTTTATACTGCTACTGGTGAAATAAAGATATATCCTCAGAATAATACTACGGAGGGTGGACAGCTTACTCTTCTTGGTGCCGGATCTTACGGATACTATTATATTGATAATTGTGCAGGACAGTTTAGAATCATAGGTAGTGGAGAGGTTGGAAGATTTATAATTGACTCTAATGGAAATGTTTCTATCGGAAATTTTGTTCCATCTTGCAAGCTGGATGTGGGTGGCGATATCCGTTCGGCATCCTCAGGTTATATCTATATACATCCTGCTAGTTCTGATAGTGATACGTCATATATTAGATTGATGAATACAGCATCTTCCACAAATAACCCTTATATTCACTTTGGTTATGGTTCGTATGCTGGAATTTGTAGTATGTATATGCTTATGTCGGATAAGAGCCTCAGACTCAATGTCAGCAAAACCTCAGATGGTCAAAATCTCAGGGATGCGGTCATCATTCCACCTGCTAATAATTCACCGACAGGGTGTATAATTCCTGCCCCAGCGGGTGGTAATTATACTGACTGGCCTTATGGGTGGGCAGGTGGGATATCGACATGGGATATTTGCTGTTCTGGTATTTATTATACCACTATGAATCAGAGATCTGATGCAAGTATAAAAACAGATGTTCAATCCTTATCAGACTATCTTCAGACTGATTGTTTGGATGTTATCTCATGTTTAAGGCCAATAAAATATGTATATGTGGATGATCCTTTAAAGACTAATAGGTTCGGTTTTATTGCTCAGGATGTTTCTGAAGTCTGTCCAGAGCTTGTGACAATTGATACTGAAAATAAGGCAAGTTTGAACTATATGGACTTAATCGCCTTGTTGACTAAGGGTATCCAAGAGCTTTACAATATGGTTACCAGCATTACGAAAGTGAATACAACACAATAAAAGGAGTAGAAAGTGCCTATACCACTTCCTTCCATACCTGAGATATTAGATCCCCAATATTCTATCGAAGAATATACTCCTGACTTTGAACTTCTTAAGCGTCTGGAACTTCCTAAAATAAATATCCAGAAGCCGACTATATATAATTATGCTGATTTAATAAGAAACATAGGAATTCAGAAACCAGATCTAGGCTTAGATCAGATAATCCCAAGAATAAGAGAGTTAGCTGAGCAATTTACTAATAATTATCTAAAGACATACTTAGATAATAGATATAAATCAATGATAGATCAATTTAATAGTGCTTATTATGAAGCATATGTAAGAGATCAGTTGATACCAACTCTTCTTCCACTCATGAAAGGTCTGCTGATTCCAGATGCTGATCTACCTATCATTGAGACAAGCTTTGCTGAACTGATAACCAATTTCAAGATAGAACTAGATAAGATTTTAGATAAGACTGAAGAAGATAGAGAGGAGACTTTATATAAGCTAGCCACTTTAAGCTATAGGCATAAGTCAGGTAAAGTAATTGAATCTCTAGAGAAGGTTGATTATGAAGGCTGGTTCTCAAAGAATGAGTTATTTCTGAAGACCAAAGCAAAGATTGTATCTCAGTTAGTTGATATGCTTATCTCTATGGCTAATAAAGTCCTCAATGCCCAGTTAGCTCATATAGAGACTCTTTATAAAGAAGAATATCAATTATATTTGAAAGAAATAGAGAATGTTTTTGATACCATAACCAGATCAGCAACAAGAATAGAAAGAATACCTTTTGATTCAGTTCTCAATATGGTGCTTCAGAATGCTGATGAGCCATTTGTTAATGACTCTCTAAGGCGAGAGATGTATTCAAGAATAGAGTCATCATTCAATAAATTATCAGCTAGTAAATATGAAGCAGTCTTAAACACACTATTAGCTTACACATCAGGGTTAGTAAATCTCTATAATTTAGACATTGAAGAAGCTAGAGCTAAGCTCTCAAGAGAGTTAGAGATAAATAAGAATATTCTGCAATTAGCCAAGAATGCTGAGTTAGAGATAGAGAATGCTTCTTTAGACCACACAATAAAAGCTCAGCTTTTAGAGCTTGTTACATCTAGGTATAGTTTTGAGATAGAAAAGAGAAGGCTCTTAACTTTACAATACTTAGGAATTCTTTCTGAAGGGGTAGCTTACAGAGCTGATATAGAAAGATTCATGGCTGATGTAGAAAGGCTTTCAGCTAAGATAGATGTCTATGCCAATAGCTATAGATTATTTAAGGCTAAAGCTGAAGTAGCAGAAGCTAAGATTCAAGATCAGGAAATATATTACCGAAGCAAAGAAAAAGAATTAGACTTAAGAAGGCAAGAGTTAGAGTTAGATGAGACTTTGGGACAAGCTAATATCCAACTTTACGAGATAGCAGAGAGAATTCTTTCAGAAAGATTAAGAAACGCTGAAGAGAAATTAAGAATAATAGAAGCAGAGGCGAAAGCTGATCTAATAAAAGAAACAACTCAAGCAAGTTTAAACTATACTAATACATTATTATCTTTTGAGAATTCAGTAAAATCATCTATAATAAATCTTGAAGGTAATATAAGAGGAGCTAAAGCCACACTTAGTGGTCTTATAGATCAACAGCAGATAAATAGGATATCAGTTATTGACGCTACTTTAAAGGCAGAGACAATTAGAGTTGAGAGCTTTTTTAGACGTATATCTGAATTGAAAAGAGCTTTAGCCCTAGCCTGTGCTAATGTAACAGCCAGAATTATAGAAAGAACTGGAGGATAAGATGGCTTGTGATATAAGGATAGGTGACTATGACACAGAAATTCATGCTACAAAGCCACCTGATATAGGAGCGGCTCCCCAAATAAATGTTACCATTGATACACCACAAATGCCAACCCCATCTAAGATAATTCCAGGAAAAATACAAGCATCTAATATCCCTATTCCAGAGAAACCAAAAATAACTGATCCATCATTTTACTATTCCTATGTCAGTATCTCATCTCCAGAGAGAATCTCTATTCCTACTTATCAAGAGCCGACTAGACCAGATCCAAATATTGATCCTATTATGTCATTTAGTCCTCCAGATGATGCCACTTGGGAATATCCAGATATCGAAGTTAGCTCTTTAGAATTAGAGATTCCTAAAATAACTATGTTTGATACTCCCACAATTGAAGATATAAATATTCCTACTAGAAATATCCAGATAAGCTTTGATACACCACCAGCTTATACACCTATAGAAGGTGCTCTTTATAATCTAAGTGATTTAATGATAAATATAAATCTCAGTAACTTATTTCCTGATGTAAGAGAATCACTAAGCCTTCAAGTCGATGCTTTTATCGATAGATTATTCAATCTCATAAAAGATATAGTCCAAAAGCTATCTGTTATTCCAGATGCTTTTGACTTTAGAGACATCCTTAATAAGGATATAGGAAAGATCTTATCTCTAGAGCCAGATTTAGGGAGATTAGAGACTGCATCTTTTACTACTAATAAGTTTAGCAGAAGATATCAGCGAGCGACGGATACATTTGAATCCTTAGATTCTTATCTTGAAAACGAGACAACTCGAATTATACAATCAGTTCGTGATCAATTTGATTTTAGTTCTAGATATCTGAAAAATATTATAAATGAATGGTTCTTAGATCAAGGGATCTCCGCAGATAGTATTTTATCAAGAAAAAATACGATCAGGGCTATCTTGAGAGATGTTATCGGGAATAGATTAGATATAGATGAATCTGTATTGAATCAAGTGGTATCTCTTTATACAACTAAAGCTGTCGTCCTCTATACGATAAAATCTTTTAAAGAAAAAGAATTAGATATTAGAAGATGGCAAGAGAGAATAGAGTATAATCTAGAGACAATGAATAAATATATTCAAGCACTTTACCAGCAGAGTTCTAGACTGATAGAATCAGTGAGATTGGACATCGAGGCTTACAGTCTCAAGATTCAACAGCTCTCTGAATATACAAAAGCTATGAATGAGAAAATCTTCAATGATAATAACCTGAAGATGTCCCTGAAAAAACTATATGCCCAGGATGTCCAGCTTGCATCTAGATATGTAGAGTCTATAAATAGACTGAATAAAGAGTTATTTACTTTATGTGAGGCTTATTTTGGTATGTATCAAGATCTCATAAGATTGAAAGCGCTTTCATCGCAAGCCTTAAGAGCTGAAGCTCAGTGGGCTAAGGAAGTAGCAAGATTAGAGATAGCTATCTCTCAAGGAGAATTGGCTAATGCTGAAAGAGAAGTTCTTGAAGAGAAAATAAATTTATTAACTGCTATTTATAACAATTTACACAATGAACAAGATATTATCAGATCCCAATATTCAATAAAAAAGAATATATATCTTTCTAGACTTAATGCAGTTAATGAGGCTTTTAATTTACTGAAAGATTTAGTTAGCCTATTTCCAGAGAAAGTAAATGCCGTCAATACAGAATTATCAGCTAGAGCTTTGACAGAATACCTTCAAGATTTCAAACACGGGGTTAACATATATACTAGTTTATATGCACAAATAAAACAGTTACTTAGTGAAGCTGGAATTGTTAATGCTCAGTTAAGAGCTGAGAGAGATCTTGCTCAGGCTAAGGTAGATGCGGCATGGAACGAATATGATGTAGCTAAAGCGAGAGAGAATGCCGCTAGAGAAGAAGCTTATACATCAGATGATATATCTGATATTATGGCTGAGGCACAAATTACAAATACAATAATATCGGTAACGGGGTAATAAGATGAGACCTTTGTCTGAGTATGATCCGTATGATCGTGAATTTACTTTTTGGAGAGAGAGATTGAGTATTGATGAAGGTGGTTATTATGTAATAACAATGTTACTTAGTGATTTTGACTTAATTGAGTCACCAAAGAATGTAGAATTTTCTATGGTAATAAGTAACCCTATCAATAGTCGCAGTAATCCTATCGGAATTTGGTTCTGGACTGAGTATAATCAATGTAATAGCCCAGATTGGGGTCCTTTAGACACTCCTGAAGATAATGAAATCCAAACTCCAATGTACTTTCTTAGGTATAAGACATATAGAGATGTAAGATATCCATTTGATCTTATTTATGCTATTGGCTCTAACTATATCAAGTTCTTCTCCGAAAAGATAGCTGATCTTAGTAATGATGTTGTGCTCAATAGAGTGAAAAGTGATTATCGTGGTGAATATTGGAGCTCATGCGATCCTTATAATGATTCCGCAGATCTTATTCCTGTCCATCCATCGATTTTCATTACAGAAAGAATAGAGTCATACGATTTTAGTCATAACATGTATTTAGAGCTCAAGGATAATCATAATATCGACCGTGGTTTTTACTTAAGACTTTCATACTATTGGTATTACTGGCGTAAGCCAGTAATACCTACACCAATGTTTCCAGATCGTAGGTTAGATTTTTATATGAGTGACGGTAGTATACAACCATTCTGTTATGGTTATTCACCAGGAGATGCTATAACCAAATACCCTTATTATAGCTATATAGAGTGCGCTTCCACATGTCATACTAGTTGGAAAAATCTGAATTACAAGCCAGTACCATATGGGTTTGGAGTCGGAGATAACCCATTTCTAGTATACATAGGTTTTCCAGCTATAGGTGACGACATTATATACCCATCTGACTGTATCGACTATGATCCTGGAGGTCAGGATCTTACTTTTGTTTCACCTCACATGGTTATTTTCGATCCAGCCATAGTCACTGGTGATATTTCATAGGGAGTATAATTAAATGAAAAGGATGTATCCAACAACTCCAATACTTACGACCCCTGATGATCATAAATCAGTAGCATCTATGAATACAGGGAGATTATTAAGAAATGCTTATTTAACTTCTAGAGACGAGTATCCATCATCCTTACTCCCATATAATCCTGGGTTGGGCGATATGTGGATATCATCAATTCATCAACATGATTATGCTATGCAATTTATTAAAAGAGGTAAGGTTCTTCCCTATGTAACCTCTCCTATAATTAGTATCTATTGTGGGGCTGGTGACTTAAAGACAGATATATTACCATATTATTACTGTCCTTACCCACATTTTGGTTTGTATTATTATGAGCGTTCTAACTTACTAATGCCTGCCTCTGTATATATTTTAGCTGTTTTAGCAATATCATCATTAAGAAAGTATGCTAAAGATAAGAATAGTTTATTAGAAACTACTGTCATTAAAGAAATAGTTACAAAAGTTGTTAAAAATGGGGAAGCTGAGTATTATGCAGTTGGTTTTTATCAATATACTGGGTTCTATAAAGAACCAGATATTTATGATATATATTTTCCTAACTTCTGGCCTCTATCTTTCAGAATAAAAGATGATTATAGTGCTATAGGTGGTAAAGAAAATTTCCTTAAACTTATAAAGCTCTGTGATGACTTATCACCACGTCTATTTGATTTAGTAATTAGAGCTAATGCACAATACCCGATAAAAAAGCTAGAGATTAAATATGGTAAAAAATACTATTACAAGAGTAGCGAGTTTAGAAATAAACTATCAGAGGACGTTAAGTTTTATAGAATAGAAGAAGATGGTACATATGTTGCTGATAGAATCAACAAATATTTTATGAGACCAGAAATATTTAAAGTTAGGATTAAGTATCCAGAGAAGGAGGACAAATAGAATGTCATTCTCAGCTTTACAATTAGGAGATAATTTTGCTCCATCTAGATTTGGGATAACTCCCCAATTTCTAGATGAACTAGCTAAATTATCATTACAGAAAATATATGCTATTCATGGAAGCCCTGAAGCAAGGAATCAATTGATGTTGGCTCAAGCAGGTCATTACAATGCCTTATCTAGTGCTATTCCTGCTGATATTGAATATAAGCAAGCACTCTCTCAACAGGCTTTAGCTCAAGCAAGTAGAATTAGAGAAGAGATTTTATCTGATCATGAGATAGGGAGTCTATTCTCAGATTATCTACCTTTCCTTCGGTCTTATATATTTAATCAAGGAAGTATGCCAACCTCATCACCTGACTTAATAGGACAGCTTTCTAATACACCATCTATCTTAGAAAAGACAGTCTCGGATAGGTTACGTGCTATTCCAATCCAGGATCAGCCAAAAAAGAGGGAGTATAATTATAGTATGTTAGATGCCCTTGGGATGCCAGGGATATTCTAAGGAGGGTATTATGTGGCCAGCATTAGCATTAGCGGCAGTACCAGCTTTAACTAGATTAGCCCCATATATACCAAGACTTACAGGTTTTTTAGCAAATGCCTGGAATAATGCTCCAGCATGGCGTCAACTTGCTACAGTAGCTTCATTTTCTGCAATACCATTACTTAATGATGCGCTGTCTCCTAAGGCTCCTCAACCAACAGAGGAAAATAAGCAACCTTCTGAGAATCTACCTACTTCAACACAAACACCAACTCCAGAGACACCGAATCAGGCTCTTCCAGCATCTCCACCTAAGATTGAAGCATCTTTCCCCAGTCTTCCTGACATGCAAGAATCTCTTCAACAGCAAATATCACAGAATCCTTATATCCAGGCTCATATGGACTTCATGTCTAGATTATCAGAAGGATTATCTAGGTGGATAGCTGAAAAAAATCCAAGAGGGCAGGCTATCATAAAAGCCATGAGTATATTAACGCCATTTATAGCTCAATCCGAGAATGTAGCTAAACTATCAATGCAAGACGAGATGCAACGATTGGCCATGCAGAGACTCATCCAGAGTGGTATGCTAGAACAGCAGAAACAGAGCTTGATGGCAATGAGAGCGGCGTTGAGTGTAATCCCAAGCTTGCTACTGCTTCCTCCAGAACTTAGAGATGTAGCAATGAGACAACTAAAAGTAGCTATCCCAGAGACAGGAATAATCCAACCACCTATGTTCCAAGCCATGTTTGGGGATAAACCCCTGGCTCAAGTGATGTCAGACATTAACGAGGCCTACCAATATGCTAATTCTGGAAAGGGGAATAAATAATGGACGTAGCCAGATTTGAGGAATATCTAAGAAATAAAGGCTATTCCGATGATCAGATAAATACATTAAAGAGTATATATCTTCAGAATCAACCGACCCAGGAAAATCAAGAGCCATCATTTCTTTCTAGTCTGCTTCAGTATCCCAAAGCCTTACTCCAAGGTTTATGGGAATCTCCTGCTGAAGCAGTTAGTATGATTGGAAGGGCGATTCAATATCCTGCAGAGAAACTTGGGATTCCCGTCTTAGGTGATGTTGGGAAATGGCTCGAAGGTGGCGGAGAGGCATATACAAGAGGTGTAACGCAGTTACTTGGATCTCCAGAACAATATGCGGCAGTTCCCAGATGGATCTATGAAGCAGGAAAGATGATTGCCCCTTCAGTTGGATTAGGTGTCACAACTGGGACATCAGTTATTCCTGCACTTGCATTTGGATTATCTCAAGCAGAAGACGTAAAGAGAGCGGCTGAGGCTAAAGGGATTAAATCCAGCACTCTACCAGAATTAGCATCTGGTGCAATATGGACTCTAGGTCAATATCTTGGAACCAAATATTTAACGAAACTCCTTGGTGGTGAGATAGAGGCTCCACAGAAATTAGTAGATATCCTTTCAAAAATTCCAGGATTAGAAGGAAGTGCTGAGGGTTTAGCTAAATATCTAAAGACAGCGGCTGTAGAAGCTGGGACTGGGGCTGGGCAACAACTTCTTGAGTCTGCAGTAGAAAAATACTCTGGTATAAGACCTGAAGCCCAACCTCTTATGGAAGCGCTTTCAGCCATTCCTCCAATGCTATTGATGACCGCTATGATGTCACCTCTTGAGGGTAGATTAGCAGAACCACAGAGACAGGCGCCTAGAGCACCACAAGCTAGAGAGATTACAGGTGAAGAAGCTATACCGACACCTCCATCAGCTCCTGAGGAATTAAGATTACTACCAGCTCCTGAAGAGCCAAGATTATTACCTGCTCCTGAGGAACCAATATTATTACCTGCCTATGAGGAACCAAAGCTACTACCTGCACCCGAAGAACCGAAGCTATTACCTGCTCCTGAGGAACTAAGATTATTACCAGCTCCTCCTGCTTCTGAGGAACCTAGGTTGTTACCTGCTCCTGAAGAAACCAGATACTTACCATCCCCTGAAGAAACTAAATATTTACCACCTCCTGAGAAGGGTGGCTTTCCTGTGATTGATTACGAGACAGACAATCATATACTTGATACTGCTCTCTACAATGCCAGCCCGGATATGATACGAAGGTTAGCTGAATATAATAAATTAACTGGTGATGAATTCAAAGTTGAAGATCAGAATAATAATGAGATTCGCTTAACCCCAGATCAATTGATGAAATATGCTGATATCAAAGAGAGAAGACCTTATGTAATTAACAAGGATGTTGATTCTGCTGTGCTTAACTATACTCTAAAAGATTTAGAACCTGGTGAGATAAATCATTTAGCTGATATTCTTGAGAATAAGGAAAAAGAGTTAGGAAAACTCGGTCATCCTGACATGCCACTTGGTATAGGTTTTTCTGCCAAATTATCGGAGGAAGGTGGCAATGTTTATCTAACACCTGAGACATTACGTAGGTATGCCAAACTCAAAGAGCAAATGATACAGCAAGGGAAGTTAGGCAAAGCTATACCAACAGAAAGAATAGAGGTTTCTCCGTCATCGAGTGAGCCAGTATCACTGACAGAACCTGTAAGTCCAGCTACAAAGATAACTAGACCATCACCATTAGATCCTGAGAATCTTAAGAAACTGAATGACGCCATAGCTAGATGGTCTACTGGTGAGTATCCTATAATCAAGTCACCACTCGCTATTAAAAATAACGTTAGTAGCATACTTAGAGATCTCACAATGGGAGTATCTACAAATAACCCAGAGCGGGCGGCTTTTGTAAGAGTTCATTTCCCAGATGGAACATATAAAGAGGTACTTGTTAAACGCAATATCCCAGGTAGTAGTGAGGAATATGCATTCACGGGAAGTGTCCTCAAAGCTAGAAGTATCGCCAGAGACTTATCAAATAAAATAGATGCCCCGATAGAGATGGGTTATTATAAGAAATCAGGAGATACATATATCCCACAAACAGATAGTATATTTGTAAATGGTAAGTTTATTGCTCCGAGGGAAGCACAAGATATTGCCAGTCATCCTGGCGTGAATAAAGAATTGCCTAATTATTTTATCCAGCAAAAGAGACAGCCAGTTGATCATATAAGACCAGTAGATTTAACTAAGCCGCCAGCAGAAGTGGCTCCAGCAAGAGTAGCTCCAACTGAAGAAGTAAGATTACCTGAACAGGCACCTCAGCCTACCCAGAGCACTCCACAGCCCGAAAATATATCAACAATGCAGGAAGTAAAGACAGAAGCCCCAATAGCTGGAACTAAGACCAAATCAACTGCACTTCAACAAGAGATAGAGACACTTAAAAAGAGATCAATGATCTCAAAGAAAGCCAAATCGGATGTATCCCAACAAGAGATAGAAACACTCAGAAAAAAAGAATCAGAGGTTCCAGAAGAGACTGAGTTAAATGCACCTCAACAAGGAGTAAAACCAGTAGAGGGAAATATAGAAGCCGTAGGAGAAATCAGACCAGTTTCACCACCTATAGAAAAGGATATAAAAGATGCAAATACAGCAGTTAACCTTTGGCAGGGTAGTAGGATTGGCACAGATAGAAGGAATAGAGTAATAGATACTTATAGTAGAACATTAGATCAAGAAATATATTCACGTAAATCAGATATTGATAGGAAATTACAAGAGAATGAATACACAACTAATGTATCAGTTGTGCTACCTGATGGAACTAAGATAACTAGAGAAAGAATTCCATACTCAGAGGCCACGAAAATAGCTAAGGAATTAAGTAAAAAAATAGAAGCTCCTGTTCTCGTGCAAGGTCGATTTCTAAGTAAGGATATGGTGGCCACAAAAGGAGAGATACAGCGCATGACAGAGGTGCAGTTCAATAAAGAGAACAGCGCCTATTATACTAAAGAACTTAGAGATAAAATGGGTAAGAATCTAGTATATAGAGATAACGACATATATAAAATATACCATGCAGATATTGGTATAGATGATCGTGTAATAAATTTAGTTCACACTGTTGTAACTGATCCAGAAAAAACAAAGTCACTACTCAATTCAATCATAGATGCAGATGAAAGAAGGGAAGCAGGATTTATAACAGATAGGATAATAGAATATGCTGATAGGGCAGATGACTTAGTAAAAAAGGTAAGAGATAGTGTAGCGAATAATAACTTAAAAACAAGAAGTGCTAATTCAATAAAGGACAACATACATAGATATGCTAAGATCATCAATGATTCTGCAATTCAATTGAATAATATTCTAAGTAAATACATAGGATCTTTTAAGAAATATTCTGCATCAAAAGAGGGAGAAGAGACTAGACCTTCTTCAGCTCTCACAAAAAATGAAGTGGAGAGAATCAGAACAGCGGCATTTGACTGGCGGTTAATAAAAGGAAAAGAGAATGATATAAAGAATGCTATCAATAAAGAATTTGATTATGTTACTGACTTACATAAGTCTGACATCGAAAAAGAGATTAAGAATGGGGCACCAATGGCTGATGTGACAATCTGGTTGCCTGATGGGACTAGAATAGTTAAAGAAAAAATCCCATACCCAGAAGCTACATCAATAGCACTAGAATTGAATGACAGATTACATACTCCTGTTTCTGTAAGAGGTAAGACAACGGACTTAGATAGAATAGCTGTAGGTGGAAAATTGGCGGCCATGACAGAGACACAGCTTCTTAAAGAATACAACCATTATTTCACCACAGAAGGAATAAGAAAGATAGTTAGTGAAGATCCAAGAATGTATAGTGAGAGTGTAGATAGATTATTACGAGGTGAGTATGACTTCTCTGATAATGCTAAAGATATTATCTATCTTATTAAGAATGATCCAGAGAAAATAGAATTAGCACTTAGTGAAATTGGAGATGAAGAGAATAGAGAGAATAAAAGGGAAAGAATAGAACAGATCAAAGAAGAACTGAAGAAATTTGAAAAAGTAAAGAAAGAGATAGAGAAAGAAGCGAGCAAGGGAGAATCATATAGCCTAGGTGCAATGCGTGAAAATGTATCCACATTAGAGGAGATATATCGAAAGATCAATAATCTAGCATTCAAAATAACCTGGTATGTAGATGTAAATAGACCTGATAACCCATTTGCTAAGACAGAGAGTAAACCAAGTGTTGAGAAAACAGAGGCTCCAAAGAAAACTGAACCAAGTGTATCTCAGCAAGAGACAGAAGCAGAAAAGGGAGCAAAAGTTCAAGAAGAAGCTAAGTCCTCTACATCTCTCACAGAAGATGATATAAATAAAGCTAATGATGAATTAAAAAATTGGCGTTCAGGAGGAGAGGTATCTGATACAGATGAAATAAGAGATACTATCAATAAGGCGTTAGATTACACCATTGATTTACATAAGTCTGATATCAAAGAAGATATTAAGAGCGGAGTACCAACAACTGAGATAGCTGTTTGGTTACCAGATGGATCCAAGATAACCAGAGATGGCATCCCTTACTCAGAAGCCACATCAATAGCATCAGATCTGAGTAAAATATTAGATGTTCCTGTGTTTATAAAAGGACAGACAGTAGATCTAGATAGAATAGCCATAGGTGGAAATTTAAGGGTCATGTCGGAGCCACAACTCATTAAGAACTATCCAGGAAAATTCACTAAAGAATTCCTAGAGATGGAACGTAAAAAACTAAAGGCATACAATGAAGAAGAATACAGAATGTTGCGTGGTGAACTTATTATAGATGATAAAGGTAAGGCTATTATTGACCTTATTAAGAATAACCCAAATAAGATAGAGTCGATGATCAATAAGATTGAGAATGATAAAGATAGAGAGCAAGCAAGAGAGATAGTAGATCGAATTAAGGAAGAGTTGAATGCTATTGATGAATCAATAAAAATAATAAAAGGAGAACTAGAGAAAGGAGAATCAGCTGGGATACTTACTGTAGCTGAGAAGAAACTTGATATAGCAACCTCACAGATGTATCTCAATAATTTATCATATAGGTTACTTAAATATTTAAAAATAGAAGGAAAGAAACCCACTAGCCTATCTATAGGAACAGAAGGTAAACCAAATGTATATAATTTAGATGTTGAAAGAGCAAAAACAATTCCAGAAGCATTTAGGGACTATAATGAGCTTGATGTAGGTCGAGATCTTATTCGGATGGGAGATCTAGCTGAGAAATTACGCAAGGGGAATATTACTGCAGATGAACGGAAAGAGATGGGTAAGCTTCAGGGACTAATAGACGACATCACATCTAGAGTTGAGAGAGGTGAAACCAGTGCTATTGATGCGATTAAATATGCCGCAGATCAAATGGAATCGTATTCATTCCTCACGGGAAGATCTGACTATAATGACTTTGCTCTTAAAGCCCTGAGAAACAATCTAGCTGATAAAATAGAATCTGAACTAGCTGATCTAGCAAAGAATGGAGAACTACATAGTAAACTATCTTCGCCATTGATCAATGAGCTTAATGAGCACATGCAGAGAATACTTGGTGATAAAGTTCCGATTCTCTTTGTAGATAAGAAAGAGCTTACAGAAGCATTAAAAATGTTGGGAGTAACTCCAGAGAGTTTGAAAGATGCACTAGCCAGACATGGCGTCTATCCAAAGGATACATCAGATCTGTTAAAGACCATTTCTTCCATTAAAGGAGTAACGACATTACTAGATGTAAAGAAACCAGCCATTCTTCTTGTAAGAGATGATCCGAACATAAAGAAGACAGCATTTCATGAAGTGATGGAAGCCTTAACTAATTCTGGGCAGTTACCAAAGAATGCAATGAAGGTATTAGAGAAAGCTTTCAGCGGAAGAGAGCGTCATTGGAAAGAAGAAGCCGCAGACGCATTCGCTGAATATTATGCAACTGAGAGGCTAGATAATGTTCCTAAGTATCAACAAATGATCAGTAAAGTCTTTGGTAAGATAAAATCTATCATTGATAGAGTTGTTAATTTCTTCCAAGGTTATGGTTATTTGTCCTCACGTGATATTTTTGAGGATATAGCTGATGGTAAATATAGATTCCTTGATAAGAATGGGAATGTGGATCCAGTAAAATATGATGCCTATTTGGGAGATAAAGTAAATGAGCTGTCACTGTCATTCTCTCCAGATCTTAAAGAGAAAGATGATAGACACTGGAGTCAGAAGATTATTGACTTTATAAATGATGTAAGAAAAGGCATCAAAGACTCAACAATGATGTCTTCCTTTGAGAAGAATTTCTTACCTCCACAATGGATTAGAAAAGAGCCTATCCAGAAATTACTAGATATCATGATCAAATCACAAGAAAGCAGAAACCTGGCAGTATACAGCACATCCAAGGAATTCGTGGATAAATATGATGGACTATCAAAAGATATGAAAGACAAATTAGATAAAGCTATTATTCATAGTGGAGAGCTGGAGGCAGTATTAGATGATAAAGAACTGAGAGATAGATTTGGTTTAGATGATGATGCTATTGGGGCATACAAAGAATTTAAGGCATCAATGGATAAAGTATTTAGAAATTACATTACATCAAAGCAGAGGATGATCATAGATATAATATCCAGGATGCCTGGATATGGACATATATCACCAGAGGTAAAAGACAAGCTGATTAAGTCTGTGATTATGGAAGATCCAACCCGTTTTATTAACTCAATAAAGGATCTCATGAATACAACCCATAAGAACTCAATAAACGCAATATCTGAATTTATAGACAGATTTGCTAAGGATAACGACATAGAATTGAGCGCTAGAGAAAAGAGTGAATTAGTAGATATGCTTGATGATATAGTTACTAATACTGACAGATTAGAGAATTACTATACTCAGTTAACTAAAGGTTTTTACTTCCCAAGAATCAGACCAAATGGGAGATATGCAATAAAGGCCTATAAATATACCACATACATAGACAGCGACGGGAAAGAGAAGACAGGCTGGGTTGATATCTATAGAGAACATACAAAAAAAGGATCTAATCTAAGAGAGAGTATAGAAGCTACAAGAATCTATAATAGAGTAAAGCGAGAACTAGAGAAGCAAGGATACAATGTGATAGAGATAACTGATAAGAATCAACTTAATGAGATTAAGCCTAAAGATGATAGTGATATTGTGCTGATAAAAGACATCAATGAGCTTCCTTCCTCGTTACTCTATGACAATATAACAAATGAAGCAGTAATGAGATATTTAAAATACATAACTGAAGATTTAGAAGAAAGAACTACAGATGAAGCCAAGAAAGAGATGCTAAAAGATATCATAGATCAGATTACTAGCAATATAGATATTGACTTAAGGCGAAGAAGCATGGCTCTCTCTAGATTGATTCAAAGAGAAAGAAGAGTAGAAAAACTCAATGATGAAGAGATGGAACCATTGATAACTGGCGGATATGATAAGAATGTATCCAGAGCTTTTAAACAATACGTAGTGGCAATGTCAGGTAATATTTCGAGAGCCAATATTGCAAGAAGTATAAAACAGTTATTTGATGATCAAAATATTAAAAAGCAAATAACACAGGATCATAACTTATTTGAGTATGTCAAAGACTATATAGAATCAGTAGGTTTAAAGGCAAACCCACTTGATAAATTCTCATCAATGGCGTCATCTTTGCTCATATCTCATTTTCTAGGATTTAGATTTTCATCAGCTTTTGTGCAGTTAACTCAATCGGCTTTGACTGGATTTTCAGAGTTACAAGGATTTGTTAAGGCAGATGCTGATGCTCTTAGAAAATATGAGCCAAAGAGATATCTATCAGCATCAGATGCTAAACTGAATGAGTATTTAGAGACTCACGGAAATGTTATTGGTAGATATTTTAAGTCATATATAGAAGCCGCAAAGATAATGGCTCAATACATAAGAAACCCATCTAATGAGGGATTGATTAAATCTCTAAGTGAGAAATTAAATCTAACCGAAGGAGAATTATCTCTCCTTACCAGGCTCATCAATTCTAAAGTTGAGAGTGCTTACGTATTAGATCTACATCGAGAGACATCTGGTAAAGTCCCTACATGGATGGCCTCTTTTGCTAAGAATAGTCTGTGGTTATTTGCCAGGGCTGAAGAAACATCAAGAATAGCTGGAGCTTTAGCGGCATATAGATTAGCGAAAGAAAAGGGACTAACTAGAGAAGAAGCTATTGAATTTGCATCTAAGTATATAGATAGAGCTTATCATATATACAACATCTTTAATAAGCCGCTCATTGCACTGAGAAAAGATACTTCCCCTATAGTCAGAATGCTAACCTTACTCAAGAATTACCAGATAAACTATATAGGTTGGGCTTATGACTCTCTTAAGAAAGAGAATGGAAAAAGGTATGCTGATAAAGTAATAACATCAGCTATGTGGCATATGATTTTCGGAGGCCTATTTGGAGTTCCTCTCTTAAAGGAAACATCAGATTTCTTTGCATGGCTACTCTCTAAAATTACAGGCGAGCCCTACAATCCAGAAAAGGCGGTGGTAAACTACATAAAGAAGCATGTCGGCGATAACGCAGGAAAGATGGCTGAATTTGGAGTAATGAGCCTCTTAGGATTAGATATGTCTGGATCTATAAGAATGGATCTCCTACCTCAGGATTGGTCAGAGACTGGAATAGCTGATACTCTCCTAGGAGCCTGGAGAGGAGTTGGGACTAGCTTCACTGAAGCTAAGATGGCTCTTCTGAGGGGTGACATTCCTAGAGCACTATCTGCACTAGCACCAGTTATCGTAGATAAGGCTTTGGTAGCTTATCGGAATATAGCTAAAGATGAGCCGATAAGGACTCTATATGGAAACCCAATTACAGATCCTTATGGAAGACCAATCAAGTTAAGCACACCAGATATGTTGCTCACTCTATTGGGATTTAGACCAATAACACTAGCAGAACCGTCTTCTATCTTTCAGGCAACAGATGCAATAAAGAAATTCTTTACTACAAGAAGAGATCTGATTTATAGTAAGCTTAAATATGCAGAAACATATGAGGATCTAATTAAGGTTATTGAGAACGACGTTAATGATTACAACATGAAAGTAGCAAAATATGGAGGTGCAGTGCCTTTAATCACTGCAACCTCCATTAGAAGTGTTCTTAAACGAGCTAAGGGAGAACCTAACAAGCTTGCGGTCTTGATGTATGAGTGGGGAGGACTGGATGATCTAGGCGAATTAGAGGAAGCTAGTTAATTTGAGATTGCCCTTGTTGAATATCTTCGACAAGGGCATTCAATAAATTATCATAGATAGAGATAACCATATTTCTGTAATCAGCCAGCTCATCATAATGATCATTTCTTACACATAGTAGGAATGTTATGAAAGATAATAGAGAAACTAAGAGAATCAGCGCTTCATCAAACTCATATCTTTCTACATGATCAGCAATCATAGAGAGAATAGCATGTATTCTAGATCTGACCTCAGAAAGAACTTCATCCTTATCTTTACTTAATAATTCCTTTATATCTTTATCATTATCCAGCATGTCTTATTCCTTTCTCAATAAGTTTTCTTTCATTGTCTACTGATGCTATTACTGTAGCCGTGTGGAGAATATCTCCCCACGAAAACCTTAAGGATCTAACAATAAACTGTGCTCTCTCTGCAGGGATACTGCCAGATTCGAGAGCAAATTTAATAACCTGAAAGGCTAGATGCTCTAGCAGAGTATCTTCAGCCTTATTCATAGTCATCTTCCTCCTCTTCTTCAAATGCAATTGATACCTTGAAGTTATCAAATAAGAATGTTACATCATGAGGGAGACTCCTTTCCATCATCCCATTAACAATTACATTGATAATCTCTGGCAAGTGCTCATAAATTAAATCAGAGTCCTCTTCTCTTCCTATGATAAGACCGTCATCCTTATACATCTCTAATTTGAAGCTGTAGAAATCGATAAACTTACGGTTAATCCTGGCCATAAAAGCCCCTCCCATGCTCTAGTTCAAAGATCCGATCCTCAAGCTTCCTAATAACCCACTCCAAAGCATCTTCCCTACTTTTAAAATACTCTGATACAAATCCAAATACACTAGCGCCCCACTGTCCATCATCCATCTGATAAACAATGGAATAAATCAACTCTCGCCCTCCTTTCTCTTTAATTCTTCTGGAACGAAAGCATCTACATCTATATCTGGTTTAGACAACTGAATGTCTATCCAGTGTGAAAGCGCTTTCACTACTGGAGTAATATCAACCATAATCCCATCCTCTAAGATCTTCTCTACTTTCGGCTTAATTTCCATCTTAGCCCTCCTTTCTTTCTATATTAACATACATCCTGAATAAAAGCTTCATGTTCTTCTCCATTCCATCTAACTACTAAAGCAAAGCCTAGATTATTAGCTATAAATGCTACTTCACCAAGGTCGAATTTCCCATCATCGCTTTTAGGAGACTCAGCCTCTATTATCGATACCCCGAAGCCAGTTTCTGTTCTCTTTAGATTAAAGAAATGTTGATAAAATAATACCTCCTTATTATTTAGATACCTTGGAGCTACAAGTCTAACTTTCATCATTCCACCTCCTTTAAATTAGCCCAATTATCTCCTATTTTGGCTTCTGCCTCAATAGGGTATCCGACAACAAATCCAAAATATTTACGAATGTACTCTGATGTTCTCTTAGTTAGACATTCTTTAGCTAAGGCTACTGCCTCATCAACCACATCTTCCTCAGCTTGAAAGAAAATAGCATCATGAATAAACCATAAAAGCTTAACTTTATCTTTCAATTTTGGATTGGACATATAGGCATCATAAAATAACTTCATTCCTAGTAGCCCTAGATCAGATGAGAAACTTTGAATAGGAAAATTAACAGCTTTTCTCTCAGCATCAGCCCGTTCACTAACATCGTCAGAATAGACCTTTAGAAGCCGTCTTTTTCTTCCCAGAGGTGATTCAACATATCCATATCTTCTTAGAAACGCCTTAATCTGATCATGATATCTAGCTATAGCAGGATAAACCTTGAAATACTTATCTCTGATTTCCTCAGCTTCCTCTAGAGTATAAGATACATCGTATGTGTCTTTGGCATACTGCATGAACGACTTGGCCGACATGCCATAAATAAACCCAAAATTTATCGCCTTAGCATGATGCCGATCTATCTTTGTAATCTGATCCAGAGGCTTTTTAGAAACAAGGCTGGCTGTCAGAGTATGAATATCTATTCCCTGCATGAAGGCACTGAGCATATTAGTCTCATTAGCTAACCAAGCCATTATCCTAAGCTCACTTTGACTTAGATCTAAAGAGACCATCTTATAGCCTTCATCAGCAACAAAAATCTCTCGGACATAGTCAATATACTCAGATCCACGTTGCGGAATCTGTTGAATTGGTGGGTTGGTCATAGCTGTTCTTCCAGTTACAGTTCGATAAAGAAATGTGTCTGGATGAACTCTTCCATCAGAATGAATATAGTCCATCATTGGATCTAGATATGTGCTGATAAGCTTTTTAAGTTTTTTAAACTCGAATAGCTTCTGGACGAATGGAACATCCATAAACATTTTGAGATGCTTTTCAGAAGTGGCTGGGGCTTTGTTTTTGTTAGTAGTGATCACTGGCTTGCGCCTAGCCCCAGCCTTATCCAGGAATAGATAATCAGTAATGATACTAGCCCTAGTTAATGATAAATTATCTGAGTATTTGATTTTGATCTTATCTGGAATTAAATCTAAAGCCTCTTTTTCTATCTCATTGAGTCTCTCCTCAAGCTTTGCTTGGTTTTCCTTAAGTTTCTTAATATCAATCTTACAGCCGTAACTTTTTAAGATCGGCAGTAGATCAGAAACTGGACGTAAGAAATATGCGTAGTAATTGAGAAGCCTCTCATGACTAAGTAACTGTTTTTTGAAAACTTGATACAATTGGCTGGTAACATCTGTATCAACAGCTGAGTATACAAGTAAATCATCCTTAGGAAGTGATGACAGATTAAACCTCTTTCCTTTTGCGTAGTCCTTTATTCTCTCTGTTCCTAAGAAAGACTGAGCGAGCATCTCAAGTGACATAACATCAATATTTTCATCAATCAAATGAGCCATCAGAAAGATATCATGAACAACGCCATTAACCTTGCATCCAACTTTCTCAAGCCACATTTCATCAGCTGGCCTATTAGCTACAACTTTATGAGTATCTGGATTTTCAAAGATGGCCTTCAATGATTCTGGAATAGTGTTGTTTTCTACCATGTAAACATATACATAATCAGATCCGTTAGCCATAGAAATACACAGAAGTTTATCACCATCCCATTCTAGATCAAAAAAGATAATCTTTGATGATCCAAGTAAAGGTTCGATCTCATGATCATAAATCTCCTTATACTTATCAGTATCAAGCTTACTCTGTCTGATATTTCCATTAAGAATCTCAGCAATCTTCATGAAGTCATTCAGAAACAACAGCTCACTAGCATACATCTCATCTCTATTGATATTAGGATAGTTAGCATGGCATTTTCTTAGGATATAAGCTGGATGGAAGGTAGGAAAGACGCTATAGCCATTTAGAGAGATGATATTTCCTCGTGCCTTGGAGATAGAGCCAGCGCTCTTCCCCAAGACTTGTTTTAAGGCTTTATCTCCAAGGCACACAATAAGCTTAGGATTAGCCTGCTGAATTCCTCTCAGGACATTTTCATGACAGCATTTAAGAGCATTTCTGATAACAGATTCAGAAGTATTTGGTGGAATCTGACACATTAAAGCATTTGCAATTGATACATCATCTCTCTTTAGACCAATAAGAAATAACATTTTTTCTAAAAGAGCTCCGCTTCTTCCAACGAAAGGCCTTCCCTGTCTAACTTCTTCTTGTGCAGGAGCTTCTCCAATGAATAAAACGCTGGCTCCTTCTCGTATTTCATATCCAACTCTATTAGACGCATTAAGAGGACAATCTTTACAATTGTCCATATTCTTTCTCCATTATTGATATGTCAAATTATATGGGATTTAATTTTTGAGTAACTGACACAATGAATTGTCATATAACTCGAAACTTAAGATTCTATTATCAATGAATCTAACTCCCTTTCTAATCAAAGCATCATCGACATCATTGCTATAACAGCATCTAACGTATCTATCTTTTAGAGCTCTAATTACTTCTTCAAGGCTGGCTGATTCAATCCACTCTACTAACTGGGCACTATTTCCTATGTTTAAACCAAACTTACGAAGATGTTCAAAGCATTCCTTACACATATAGACCTTAGGAAGAGGCTTCCAAATATGAAGCGGCTTCATCTCTTTGTCGCAGATGCAACAACAATCAAAATCCCCATGGAGCTTAATCTTGTCGTTCATTCTTCTTCTCCCATCTTTCTTTCAGTTTGATGATATCCTTTACCCTAATCACAAACAAATCATCATCATATCTTTTGCCGTAAAGATGAACGACCAGGACTGGGATTTTGTCTCCAGCATATCTAACAGCCTGCTCGAATAGCCTAAAACCAGCAAATCTTTTAAATGACTTACATTCAATAGACATGTCCTCTGTGATAACATCAGCTTTCCCGAGAGTCCCTACACTAACACCACCAAATCTTTTAGCTATTTCCCATTGATGCATCTTTCCTCTATCTCTATTGTTCTTCAGCGTGTTCATAGTTCTACCTCCGAAAAGCATAAGTCAATAACTGGACAATTGATAATCTTTGCATGATTAGGAGTTGGGCATAGTCTCTTGCTATCCCCATTTTTGACTCCATCGATAAACTTCTTCATCTGCTTCTCGAAATGCCTAGTAAGTTCAACTTCAAAAACCTTAATTGGATGCTGAACATACTCTTTCGCCACATAAACCAAGAATCCTGTCCTAACATCTAATTTGTTTTTCTTAGCCAAATATAGATAAGTCCGAAGCTGATGTTCATGCTTTACGATTGGAGTAACTAGAGAATTAAATTGATCTCTAGAGATTGACTTAACCTCAAGAATATATTTGTTTCCTTCATAGTCGATCAAGAGATCAGTATGTCCTATGATTAGAAAGTCCTTTATCTTTAGCTTAAGTGGTTCAGTCTTGATTTCGTAGTCTTCCAGAGCTTCATGGATAATCTCTTCAATCTTAACTCCAATCGCATAAGTCATTTTTACTGCAGGCGGCAATTCATCAGAAGAATGCATCAGAACATTGTGCCTAGCGGCTAGCAGGAAACCTCTTGGGCATGATGTATAAATAGCCGACACATTGATTATGAAGGGGTCATTTCTTCTCGTAGTTGGTAGCTTTATATTGTCATAGATTAACTTTACTAAATCACTCTCTGTCATCGTCTTGCTCGAATCTGTCTGCATCGATTGATCGATCACGCTTTCTGACATAATTTAAAAACCCCCTTCTTACTTTGTTAACAATATCAAACACCAGCACTAAATTCCTAATGTGGAAGCTTGTTGGAGTGCAAATATTTGTATATCTTTCTATATCATCTAGACATGCTCTAATCACAAACAACAAGCTCTCCACTTTCTTTTTCTTGGTCTTTGTATCCATATGCTTGCCTTCACTCAGTTCTATGAATGGAGAAGCATCAACTAATGCATCTAATATCTCATCTACTGTCAATCTCTTGTTTTTACTACTCATACCCTAATTCCCCATAAATCTAAAATATGCTTTGTGATTAGAAAAAATCTACCAGGATACTTGTTAAAGAAATGCTCGAAGGCAAACCACTGAATCCCACTAGTCTTCCCTTTCACTTCAAAAAATATTCCGTGATCTGGAAGGTAGAAGTCTGGAAGATAAATCTTCCCTCTTTCTCTATCAGATAAGAAGAATGGCTCATATTGATATTTAATCCCCGAATTCGATAAGAATCTGGCAAGACCAACTTCATATTGACTTCTAAACCACGGGGCTACTCTATCAACCTTAACAATATCTTGTTCCATATCTTCAAGACTATGATTTGATTTCTCCAAATATGATTTAAGGCAATCAGCTGAGCATAAAGAAGGATAATATTTATATAAGTTATATTGCTTGAAATTTATCTTAGAATCACACATTATGCAGTTCACTATCATCACTATCCTCCAATAAGAACGAAAGATCCTTTGTGGACATCTCTATGATCTCATTAGCTAATTTTTCTTTTAAGCTGGGATTATTCTGAAGAAAGGCGATCACCTCATCTTGACTTCTGAAAACGTTTTCATTGAATCTCCATTTGCCGCCTTCTTTAACCAATAAATTAAGCTTCCTCATAAACGAGATATACAAGCGTAGATCATCGCAGTCTCCAATTTTGAAATTCTTATATGGAGTTATGCATAACTCAAACTGAGCCGCACGCTTAGGATGGCCGCCAACCTTATTCTTCTCTACCTGAACTTGATGGACAGCCATGACAGGTATCGAATTGACTACTTTATAATCTTTGATATAGAATCTAATATCTAAAGATACAATAGCATCCTGCATCTTTCCACCTGGCTTTATAATACCAGGCCTTCCATATCCATCAATTCTATTTCGTATTTGATTTATCAGAATGACAGTGATCGGCTTCTTGCTTCTATTATTCTGAGATACAAGAGGCAGGACACGTCTGAACATACTCGAAATGAGCCTTGCCTGTGGAGCTACATGATTAGAGAAAGCATCGTTCTCAGCTTCTTTAGTCGGGACAATAGTAGCTAAGCTGTCTACGATGATAAACCCAACCTCGTCAGCATTCTTATGAAGCTCAATAAATAGATCTACTCCTAGCTCGCCGTAGTCAGGCTGAACGACAATCATTCTTTCCATATCAGATATGAAGTGGGAACTCCATTTTGGATCGAAAGTATTTTCAAAATCAATATAAACAGCTTTCCTACTGTCAATTTGAAGAAACTGATTAGCAATCTTAAGAGCCATCGTGCTCTTTCCCGTGGATTTATCACCATGAAACTCAGTAAATCTTCCAATTGGAATTCCACCACCAGTTACAATATCAAAGGCTAATATTCCGCTTCTTAGCCGCTCAATCGAAGGGACTTGATGAGCAACAAAATACTGATACTTAGTTAATACCTTATCTAAACCCATTTATCGCCCCGCTAGTTTATTTATTTCTTCTTTTAACAATTCCTCTGTTAACTCAGCAATGTATTTAAACGTCTTTCTGATCTCTTTATCCCCAGCTTTACATGGATAAGACATCCCGACCTGCACTCTCAAACTCTCATAATTTCCCATATTGAGAGTGCTACCCAGAACGATACTTACTTCTGCCTCTTTTTTAACTTTCGTTGGTTTCTTCTTCTCCTTCATGATGCGCCTCCATGTATAACCTTTTTACAGCATTAAGAAAATTCTGAACTCCTATATTGATAGCCGATCTCTTTCTTATACCCTCCCGATACTCTGGAACAGTATAATATCTCTCTGCTTTCTTAACCAGCAGTATATCTTTGTTAGTCTCCCAATAATCTTTCCAATATCTTCTTGTCTTAGCTCTTCTCTTAACCAGATTAACCATCTTTCTGAAGTTCTTGATTCTCGTCTTATTCATAGTTTATATCCTCCGTGATCGTAGTATAGAAATTCAATCTCTTCTGGAACCACATCCTCATAAGCTGATCCTTTGCATCAAAGATATCAATCACGATAGGAGTTCTGTTCTTTGCTCTAGTCACTCTTCCAACCGCCTGTTTAACATCAGTTCTGGGCATCGCCAGAATTAAGCATGATAGGTCTGGAATATCTAACCCTAACCCAGCAGAGCCATATGTTCCGATTATCAACGGCTTATCAATCTCCTTTGTGTCAGCCGTTAAGATTCCAACAGTGTTGCCATTAATCCCCATTCCATTTAGTATCTTCTTAAGAACATCAATATGATCTAACCTTTCAGTTAAGATCAAGATTCTGTGATTATTCTTAAGAGCTTCCTTTGCAAGCTTAGCAATCATTAGATTTCTATCTCTAATATTCACCAGCTTATTGTAAAATCTACCAAGATTAAGACTACCGTCAAATCTACGACATCCTACAGTAGTAGAGTCGATGCCTCTATATTTGACGACAATAATGCGAGGGACAGCGTCAAGATTTCTATCCGTAGCGCACACTTTTCCAATATGATAAATGAATACTGATTCTGTTCCGTCTTTTCTAGTTGGAGTCGCTGACAATCCGATACAAATTTTGCTGTGAAATTTACCTGCTACAGTATTAAAGTGCTGAGTAGATATTGTATGAACTTCGTCATAGATTACGATTCCAAATTCTTTCTCAAGAAAATCAAATCTATCTTTGCAAATCGTATGTAGCATAGCTACAGTAAATGGATGCTGATAATCACATTTATAACCACGAATAACTCCAACATCATCACAGTCAGTGAACTGTTTTATTCTCTCAATCCATTGATTCATTATGACTTCATTCGGAACTATAATTAATGTCTTAAGGTTGAAATAGCAGGCAAGATAAATTCCGATAACAGTCTTCCCAGTTCCAGTAGCCGCTGAGATAATACCGCCGTTGGGATGTGTATTTTCAATGTAATTTATGAACTTCTCGACTAGAGGTTTCTGATTTTCTCTAAGAGTTATTTTATGCTTCACATCCAAACTTTTCCAACCAGCATCTTCTGCCGGCTTATTGACCAAACCCCTGGGAATCCATAGCAGATCTTTTCCACCATCCTTAGTTAGTGGAATCTCAAATTTCTCTTTAGAATTAACTACGGTTAGCTTTTCCATAAGATAATTCTTCATCTTAGTTCTTACCAAAGCCATGGCTTCGACCTTTACTATTTCATCCCAGAGGTTCATTGCTTACCTCCTATCTCAACAGGTCAACAAGCTCAGGATTAACATCAATATCTTGTTCCGAAACTTTTGTATCCGCTCCTAACGGAAGTGCATAAAGTCCTAGAGCCTTAAGTTCTTCTTCTGTTGGTGGTGCTAGGATCTTCTCATAGTCAAATGGAATATGAGCATCAGGAGCAATCTTAGAAAGATCAACTGGCTTATCACTGACCACAGTAAAAGAGTTTCCGCAGTTCACAGTTCTATTGCCGCCATATCGCTTAGCTCTCACAGAAATGCCGACTAGAGATCCAAGAGATTTCTTCAAATCAAAAATCATCTCAATCGCTTCGCCTTTGGCTGGAAATAGAAGCTTCCTGTTTCTTACTTCTGTTCCGTCTTTATATCTGATAGTCCGAGTATCTATGACTGTGAAGAACGAGATTACGAATGACGGCTTGACTATGTTCTTTAGCATTGGATTTTCTCTGGCCTGACACAGCGGGCATACCTGATAGTCTTTTACACAGGTATAATGCAACCAGGAATTATTGATCGATACTTGATGCTGTCTTACGAAGAACCCGAGATCATCCACAAAGATGATTACCGCCTCTTCAGATTCCCGAAGCCAGAACCGGGGAACAACCCTGCTCTTTCTGACTTGAGCAAGAGCATCTTCCTTCTTTTTGGCTTCCAACGCCTCTTCACCAACTAAAAACCAGTTTGCTTTAGCCATGACGCTCTCCTTTCTTTTGTTTGATAAACAATGCATATTTTACCATTTTAAACTTTTTTTGTCAACATATTTTTTGTATAGAGCTAATAGCTTCATTTAACTTACCAAATTCAACAATCTCAGCTGGATCTTTTAGATCTGAATAATTTGTGACAGCGTAGATATCGTTAAAGAACTTGCATTCATCGATTATTTTTTCTTTAATTTCCTTCCCAGCTTTATCATTATCAAAGAAAAGGACTATTGGTTTAATAAGCTTTTTTATTGTCTTTATCTGGTCATCCGATGGAAATCCCTGACACGCCCAAGCTGTTATTCCATATCTAGATAGAAGTATCGCATCTCTTTCTCCCTCACAAAGCACAATCTTTCCGTTTAGCTTTCCTACCTTATCCATTCCATACCAAACACCTAACTTCTTCGTATTAGCTGACCCTTTGTGGTAGAAGAAATTCTTTCCAAGAACTGTTCTGCATTTTACAGCCAAAAGCTTCTTGCTCTTATCATAAACAGGAAACATAATGACATTCTCTGATGGGTTATACCTTATACTCCATCTCTCTATATCGCTTTTACTAAGCCTCAGAGTAGGAATCTCATCTGGAACATCGGCTGAGGCAATAACATTATCTAAATTTACATAATCAATATTGATATCAGAGATGTCAGGTTGATAATCTGGACACGGCTCATTAGCTTTAATGAAGTGCTCTAGCACCACATCATAATCGTAAGTATAGGTTGCTAACAACTTAGGTAGATCCTTTACCTTCCCTGAGATACCACATCCAAAACAATTAAATATACTTCTATAACCAAGCTTGATTCCAAATGATGGTTTATTATCTCTTCCTCTATAATGCCTATACTTCTCAAATGGACATGTTCCCATCACATTCTCTCCAGCCTTTCTTATCTTTCTGCAATTAAGCATTCTCAATACCTGGATTGCAGACGATTCGTTCATAGAGCCTCCTATTTTGGTCTCAGACGAAAAGTTTTTCTTAAAATGATGAATCATATTACCCTACCCAAAACTTGCGCTCCTAGAGCCTAAAATCGGCCTTAAAATCGATTTTTAGATTTTAGCTATAGGGTTGGTTGTAAATTTTCTTAAAAGTGTCACGATAGAGCCGAAGGTAAGCGTGTATGTCCTCACTGTGGTATTCTTTATCCTTTATTGTGTTATAAACTAGTTCCAGCAAATCATCTGGTGGATAGAGAGTGATATCATCTATCTCCCTAAATTTGTAATAAAGCTTAATGATCTGACTTAATCTTGTAACTTTTTTCCGTGGAAGCCCTGGAAGTTTTTTAGGTTTAGTCATTGTTCATCCTCCTCTTCATCTTCGTTTATATCATCATAATAGATGATATCATCATCTTCTTCTTTCTTGAAAGGCGACTTCTCTACTTCTGAGAAGTCCATATTTTTAAAATCCCAATTGATGAAGAAAGATCCTATCTCTCCATCACGATTAGCTAGAATTACCACTTCACGCTGGAGAGAGTCAGTATCTTCTTTTAGGCCAACGACACCACCAGCAATCTGACCAACTGAATCTCCGTAGGCAATATTTGAGATCGAGATTTTCTTACTGTTCGTTTGTCTGTTGAATTGATATGAAATTACAACTGGGATGTTAAAGGACATAGCTAGCTCTTTGATCTCATTTACAACCTCAGCTACAGCTTCCCATCCAGTATCTGATCTGCTTCTCTTCGGTTTTAGTAAGTAGGCTCCATCGATAAAAAGAATATTTGGATTATGTCTGATAACAGCTGAAGCGATAGACGATGTGTCTCTTCTAAGCTTATCTCCAACTAGGATGAAATTATCTATGCCGTAGCATGCTTCTTCATATTTTTTAAGAGCAAAATCATCCAGGTTAAGCTTTAAGGCACTTCTGATGTTAAGCTTAGCTCTTTCAGCCACAAATCTGGCTAGAATCCTTGATCGGCTCAATTCAGTGCTGACGAACATAACTTTATACTTATGATCAATAGCATGATTAGCACTGTAAACTAGAAGCATCGTCTTTCCAGTTTTAGGACGTCCACAAAAGACATAAACTTCTGATTTCTGATAGCCATCAAAATAAAAGTCTAGAGATGGCCAGCCCGTTGGAATTCCCGAAATTCTCCGAGAGATGCTTCTAATTCTGTATTTCAATACTAGATCTTTGAATTCATTAAAGCCGATGGTTACATCTTCAGTATCATAAAGCTGATGAGTTCTGATGATGTTCTCAATCTTATTGTAAGCTTCATCGGGATCTATTCCTGGAGTGGACAGTATTTCGTTAATCTTGGCTAATGAAAGCGCTTTCAGACGAAAAATGACCATGTCCTTCCAGTAGTCAATCGGATATTCTGCACATAGCCTTTCCTCATCATCATCCAAATTGATGATAGACGCTGGAGGAAGCTCTGAGTATCTTGAAACAAACTCAATTATTTCATTGTATTTTAGCTGTTCTTCATAAGTCAGAATTCTCCTGTAATCGATCGATGTTATGGTATCAATATCTTTAGTCTCTAATGCTTTATAAAGAAGAAATAAGCCGCAGTTAGGCCTTAGCTTCATCATGGCTGAGCTCCTTAGCTCTTTCTTTCAGTCTCTTAACCTTCTGATAAAGCTGTTTTCTCATCATAAGCGGAAGCTGATTAAAAGCTGAGACTGGAACAATAACTGATCGACCTTCTTCTTTTACTTCAAGCTTAACTGCATCCTTAGATGGAATATAACCTTTAAAGGTAAGCCCATACTCCTCCAGCTTTTTGGTAGCATGCTTCTTAAGCTCCATCAGAATCTGATCAAGGCCTAACAATGTAAAAGACGGCTCCTTTGTGTTAATCCCAAGACTCTCCAGGAATTCACGATACTTCTCATTTCTCTTTTCAATAGTCTGAAACAGAAGCTCATGGCTTTCAAAGAAATAGCTAAGTAGCTCATCCATCTTAAGCTTGTTATCACTGCAGAATTCAATAAACTTCTTAACCTTAGGATAGTCTTTCTTATCCACAGTCTGACCAGTAATTACCTTTATCTCATTAAGGAAATACTTAAACTTCTTCTCTGGCTGAACACCATCTCTCTGCTTCTGAATGGCCTTCTTATGTCTCTTCCTAATCACATCATTAAGAAGCTCTATGTCCATAACTGCACCTCCTGATGAACGAAAATATCGCCCTAACAACTTGGATCTTATCCCACAGCCTAGCAATTCTTCAAGAAAAAACCCTTGTTTGATATTACTTAAACTTTGTTTAGTGTCATCAAAACCAAAAATTCTTTCTTTTCTTCTAACCATATCCTTATCTTTAAAAAAAGAACAATGCCTAGAATTAAATAAATAAACGGGTGGGAGGGAGGGAATTTCCCTAGGCATTTCAAATTTTTTATTTTCAAAATCTTTAAGATTAAAATCTTCTAGACCTTTATCTTTGAGATTTGAATCTTTCAGATCTTTATTTTTGAAATTTCTATCTTCAGATTCCTCATTTTTGAAATCTTTGATTTCTGATTCATTGCAGTTCTTCAGGTTTATTTCTTTATTTATTTCTTTATTTATTATCTCTTTAGGCCTTTCAAAATCTATATTTTCTTGGTACTGACACGAAATGAAAGTCCCCTTTTTGCGAAATAAAAGTCCCCTTTTTGCGAAATAAAAGTCCCCTTTTTGAGAGTCTCTTTGATAATCATTATCATCTTTGTCCACTCTAACGAATATGTATGCAGGGGCATGTTTGTAATCCACGAAAGCCCGATATGCTGTGTTAGGCCTGACGGCGTAGAGCTCTCCTCTTTCAACCAGCTCTATCATGCCGATGGATTTAAGATCCTTTAACATCTGCTGGATACGTCTAACCGTAACGCCTAGCTGTTCTGCTAGATTGCTAAAGAGCGGCAATACTTCCTTACCTTTGCCTAGATCGAAGATGATATCCATCAGTCTTAAATACGAGATTGGCATTGGATAAGGCAGTGCTAGATAGTTAGTCCTGCATCTAATAAGTGTAACCTCAGCATCCAGCAGATCTTCATCAATCATTACCAGATTACCTTCTTTTTTGAGTAACCCTAACTTTAACATCCTCTTTATATCTTTCTCGATACTCTCAGGATTCACATCAATGTTAAATGCTCTTTTAAGGTAATCTATACATGCATGCTTCAGCTCACTTGCCTTAACCTTTTTAAGCTTCTTTGCGATGTGCAGATAAAAAATCCACTTAAAGTTCTTGACTTTGTGCGGAATTTTGTGGTAATCTATTAGCTGTTCATATTTTGTTTTTTGTTTCTTCATGTTGTCTCCTCCTCTGGGCTTGACTTTTAGCACGTAACGTGCTATGATTCTCTCAGCCATGTAAGCCTAAGAGGGGAGCCCTCAAATTAAAACCCCTCATCACTTTCATGGTGCGCCTCCTTTCTGAAGGTAGCCTAAAAGGCTACCTTCTTAATTTTATGAAAACGTTTTCATAAGTCAAATTTTATTTTTGATATTCTAGGCTAGTTTTTATATTAGCAAGCTTCATTCTAATTGATTCATAGATAGAGAAGCTTCTAATATAATTAGCTGATCTAACGAATGGTCTTAGCTCAGGGAATGCTTCCAGGATGGCATGCTCAATCACATAGCCACTATCTAAACTATCCCCGCCTTTAAACCATATTTCCATACCTTTAGTCTTATCCTTATCCACGCTGAAATCGACAAGGAAGCTCACTTCATTAGCAATATATTCAGCCAGCTCTTCTTTCAGCTTAATGAGCTCGTTTATAGTTATCATAAATCTAGTGATTTTTTCTTTCATCTTTACAAATTCGATTAACTTCTTTAGCTCTTCAAATTCATCCTGTGAGCACATTGCTGTAAATGAACAGTCATTTTGCCTAACAGTTATTGAGTAGGGTTTACTTCCGTAACCATCCTCAGCAAATTCTATATCATTATGCTCATGTTTGAGAATTGCCTTCATTGCTTCTGAGCTAACAAAGGCTCTTCCGTTCCGATCCACGACCAGGACACCGTTTTCCCACAGGTCTCCAAGCTTCTTTGAAACGCTTACCACTTCATTTATAATTTTCTCAGCATCTATTTTGTTATCTTTCATGTTGCACCTCCATTTATTCTAAAAATGCCCTAATTGCCTGTGCTATCTTACTATCTTCTGGTGCGTGGTTAGTGATGAACTCGGCCATAATGTAAATTATTGCCAGTTCATCCGAATCTGTATGTGCCAATTCTTTGGCGATTTCTATTGCTTCATTTATCACCTCCTCTTGTTCTGAGTTAAGCTTAAAGGTTTTTCTTACAGTTTCTTTCTTTAATCCACGCTTCTTATCGACAATCTGCTTAGCTTCCCGATAACTCTTGTCCTTAACTTCTTCTATCACTTCTTTTATTTCCTCGATATCCTCTTCATCCTGAGCCAGAACTGCTATCTCTTTGAACTTAGCCCAGCCTATATCCACAATTTCATCTTTTCTGAACCCATATTTCTTTATGACCTTGCCGATCTTAGCCCGATATAGAAATACTTCATATGAGATCTTATTCTTCAGTTCTTTTTCGATATACTCTTTAAGACTCTCATAGCCCATACTTTCCCATTCTTTGCCTTCATAAATCTCATGAGCGAGAACAGCGATATCGACCCAGCACTCAGCTTCTCGTTTTATTGCTTCTTTCAGCTTGTCTGTCGCAGTTACTACCTTCAGCTCTAATCCAGTTTTTTCCATTGTTTTAGTCACTGATTTATTCATCTTTTTCCTCCTTTAGTTTCACTGATACTTTGAGTGTTTCAATCGTATTAGTCACTAATTCTATCAGATCTTTTTCAGAAATATATTTTTTCAGTTCCGTAACGAGCGGCTTTGAGCACTCGATATACTTATCCTTCCCAAGTTTCTTAAATATCTTTTCTCTGTCATACTCGTAAGAAACTGTTTTAGTTATCTTAGCTATATTCTTTTTGCCTTCATAAGTCCCCTCCCCGAAATTTTCTGTGAGCCACTTCTTAATCTCGTCGGCTTCCTTCTGATATGTTTTGATCATCGCTGTCAGGAAGCCAAGTCTATCGATCTTTTCAGCTAACATGTTTTCTTTTTTTCTCAAAACTGCCACTTTCTTCATGGCTATTCCTCCCTATTAAATTTGTTTTTCGATCGAGAGCCAGGGCTTACGCCCCAGCTCATAATATTTACGACAAAACTACTTCCATCACCATTGTTCTATATCTATCATCCGCAAAGATATCGACCCATTGTTCGCCGTTGCTTGGATAATATAGCTTAACGTATTTATCTTTAACAGGTTTTATTGCATCGATCAGGAATTGAATATTGAATGCTTTCTTAGAATCCGCTGGTTTATCTATCACGGCATCTATTTCCATCGACATATTCGTGTTTCCATATGTATCACATGAGCTTAGCTTTACAGCCTTAGGATTATCTTGACTTGTCTCAATATAGACATACTCATTTTTACTTGCCTTCTTTATTTGCTTTAGTGCATTAGCAAGCTTCTTAGTTTCTATGGAAACCATATTTTCCCATTCTTTCGCCAGAACTAGCTCATACTCAGGGAGTAAATAATCTGTGCACATTATTTCAATTCGATAATTTCCTATTTCTATAGCCATTGTTCTGTCCTTAACGCCGATTTTCCCAGAATCCTCTTTTAGCACATTTATAGCTTCTATGAGAAATTTCGCTGTCTTTGTTGTTATCTGTGTCTTATCCGTAATACCACATGGCTTTTCTAATTCATATTTTGCAAGTCTAAAATTATCACAGCAATAGAAGATCTTTCCATCTATAATATGGACTACGTCAGTAGTTAAATTAAGATTATTCTTCTTTGGTGCGGCATGAACGACATGATCTAATGCTTCCGCAAATTCTTTGGGAGAAAATTGATGTAATTGTATGTCGCTGGGTTCAAATATACCGAATTCAGTATCTGTTTCTGTCATTATTTTAAACACCTTATTGTCCTCACTTTTAATAATAATATAAATTCCATCTATCTCAATTGTTAAAGACTCATTAGTTTTCTTAATCTCATTGATAATGTTTAACAAGTCTCTCTTATAAACTGCCACTTCACGATCGTCGCCTTCTTTTTCACATTTAATTTTTGCATCCACTTTTATTTCAAAATTTGTGGAAAACATTTCAGCCAAATTGTTAGAGAACGTGAAGAATATTAATTGAGTTACTCTGCCTGTTTCTTGCTGTATCTTATTCATAATTGTTATGGCATCGCTCAATTCTTTTACATCAAATTTTGCTTTCATGATGCTTCCTCCCTTAACTTCTGTCTATGTTTATGTTTTTTAGGCTCCAGGAGAGCAATTTTCGCTCATATTTCTAAATCCAGAAGTCGCTCTCCCGGAGCAGATTAAGTTAACTTATAAAAGCGAAGCTTTGGCAACCGATTATGTTACCATTAGTATCTCGCACGAACTCATGAGGCACCACTAAATCTTTCCGCTTTCGCCTGAACAATTGCGCAACCAGAGCAGGGACAATGAACAGAATTTCTCCCTTTTCATCCTCTGGAGGCAAGTTATCCTCTAGGACAAACTCTTTCTCAAATAACGGAATATTACCTGCAATGCCGACGAACTTTGTTTCTTCTTTCAACCTGAGAGGCTTCTTCGCCGCAGGAATTTCAAGAATTTCTCCCTGGAGCATTACGTTAATAGGATGAGGCGTAGTGTTTACCAGCACGATGTTCCAAGTTTCGAGAACCCCAAAACGTTCTTTCAAAACACCAAGCTTGTTTCCCATAGTTATTTCTCCTCTTATGTCTTTGTTATTCTAACGAAGCGAAAGCATCATCTTTCTCACCATCGACTTCCACTGCGGTGCCGTCCAGATGGACGATACCAAAACCTTCTTCAATTTTAATACTTCCATCAGCAATTTGCCCTTTTGCCTTCTTCCATCGATATTCTACGTAAGGACTATCTGTGAGAACAAGCATAGCATGATGATTGATATATCGTTCATAGGCGAGAATCTCGCAAGGACATGTCTCGATCGTGATGCTTGATTCTTTCCATCCCTGCCACTTATCACCATATCTAACATAGATATTGAATAGATTCTTATCGCCGGGAAGGAATATCAAATTCTTTCTGCCACGAACGACCTTGACATTTCCAATTGGAAGTTCTAAAAAATATTCGTTCTCAATTTGGGTCACTAACTTTGGTGATACCCATACAGTGAAATCAGGTTTCTGCCCGACCTTCAACTGGAACAGAGTTTTTCCATTAAAATTTACTTTCTTCAAATTCAATCTTTCTTTCATGGCTAACCTCCTTTTGTGTTATTGTTTGCCACTAACTATCCTTACCTTGACTTCGGTGCAATCTTAGCATATCCAAAAATTTTTGTCAAGCATAAATTTGACTTTCTGAAAATAATGGTGTATTCTAAGATTGATAGCTTTTTAAGAATCATTATCATTGAAAGCGCTTTCATTTTCGGAGGGATTAATGGACAATTTACCACAACCGCTTGAGCATCAAAGAGTAAAGCTTGATTTTGACCCAAAGATTTTAATTGACTTGAGGAAGAAATACAGGCCTAACGTATGGGCTTTTTTAAAAGAGTATTACATGACTGGAGACATTGAGAGAGCGGCTAAGAAAGCGAAGCTTAGCAAAAAAGACCCATACGCAAAAGGTCTCAAGCTTCTAGCAGACCCTGGCATTCAAAAGCTTTTAGAAATGATTGAACATGAGGCAAAGCTTCAATTCGACATTAAGCTTTCTTATTTCATTTACCACTTAAAAGAAATTATCGAATCTGAGGATTCACGGAATGCCGATAAAATCTCAGCGCTTCAATTGCTAGCTCGCCTGACTGGACAGCTCAAAGAAGCAAGCATTGAGAACAATAATCTTGTGATTCTGAAGTGTGAGCCTTTTCCAGCACATAACATCGAGCCCACAGCACATGTTATCGACATCGAAGAACCCTAATGGCTATCGCATTTTCGGCACAGGCCATGCCATGGGATGCATTTTCCTTTAGCTAAGCCTTATCTTTATTTTTATCTTTATTTTTATTTCTATAATTAAGGTATCGTGTTAGTCGTCAGGTTAAAAAATCAATTTGACAAAAATTTAGATTCATGATATAGGCATCTTGTAACCAGCAAACAGTAACGATAACAATAACAGCAAACAAAGGGAGGCGTGCCATGGTCAGATGCGTTAAACAATTTGTTTGGCGAGGGCTTCCAAGACTTGACCAGATTATTGTTGGAACAGACAACCAAGATTATCTCGTATCTCACGGAATAGTGCTTGCCAGCAGGGGACGTCGTGGTGTATTTCTCTATCACAATTGGGACAAATACAGGTCTTGGGCTCTATGGGTCGGCCGTTTTCTTGGCTATCCTCCGAAGGAAATTAGGGAGCGGATAGCCAGGGGCGTTTACGAAATTGTGGACGAAATAACCATAGACTAAAGGGAGGACATAACATGAAAGTTTCTTGGGTCGATGGAAGCGGAATATTGACCATAGAGAAAAAGCGGGGAAAAACATATATCGAATTCTTAGCCACTCACGGCAAGTTTCTGCCTGCAAAGTTATTATCGAGTGTGCTTGATCTAGCCATTCCAAATTGGAGAAAGACTGCAGAGCGAGAATCTCAATCTGATAAAAGATTATGGGAAATAAACACTTTGCAGACTTCCTTTGATACAGTTTATAAATTCTGCCGCATAAGCAATCGCCTAACAAATGTCAAAGTAACAGCGATGTTAGGCAAAACAACGTCAGGTCGGATTTACAAATTTGAAGGTTTACTGGGAGACTTACTCCCTATTATTGATCGAATCGTGGCAGTTTATGGTCAAGAAGAAAGCCCGGCTATTGTCGGAATAGACCAGTAACCTATTAACCAAAGGGAGGACGCACCATGCAAGAATATGCTGACATTAACTTCAGATTTACGGAAGCACTTCATGAGAACAAATACGTTATCTCGAGATTATGGCATGAATACAAAGAGCGATGCTTAGCAATTTATGCTGATCATCTCATGCCATACTTAGAAGAAATAGCAGAAGAAAATGATCTAAGCCTTGATATCGAGCGCTTCCGGGCTTTATCTAACGTCGAAGTTTCTAACCTTAATACACTCAAGATGCTTTTGAAGCGATACTATCTCCTATCTCTTAGATCATGCTGATGATGAATCGGCACATAAGGCAAGGATTTAATCCTTGCCTTTTTACCAATTTCCAATTGAAAACATGACACAAAACATGCAATTTCATGCTCCTAAATCCTAATTTTCTATGCTCCAAGAAATCACGATCGACCTAAGACCACGGCTTCCGCTTACGCTTTCGGCTTCGGCTTTTCCTTTGACAATTTTTTCAACCTATAGTATAAAGTCGCTGTAGGCAATAACCGATAACCAAAAACAATTAACAGAAAAGGGAGGACGCACCATGATAAGAGAAGTTAAGCAATTTGTTTGGGAAGGTCGGCCGATAGTTAACCAAATAATAGTATCGACGGAAGGCCAAGATTATCTTGTATCATATGGTAAAGTCGTGGCCACTAAGGGAGTAAACGGGGTTTTCCTGTCCAAAGACTGGAATTATTCCAGGACAACGGCAAAATACGTGGCCAGGTTTCTCGATCGTTCCGTGAAAGAAATAAAAGAGCTTATCCGTAGAGGGATTTTTAAGGTAGTTACAGACCTTTTTATAGGATAAAGGGAGGCATACCATGAGAAACAACAGCAGAAGATTGCTTAATGCTTTAAGCTTCTTAGATGTTGAATTTCCCGTATTGGAGACTAGAATAATGACAGCTTACGTTGCCATCGTCACTGACTATGAACACTTCCTGAAAATCTTAACGCTTATGAGCAACAAGTTTTACGTTGAAAAAAAGATTATTATTGAATCCCTTGATGACAACAGATATCGCCTGGCCTATCCTGTCCGCATTCCAAGCGATAATCTTTACATTGAAACTATAATCGATTCATTTTAAACTCGCATCAAATAAAGTATGGCTAGGATATCCTAGCCATACTTTTCACTAACCAATAACAAAAGGGAGGCACACCATGAGAGTTTACACAATTAAGGTCATGAAAGATAACGTTGAAGTTTTGCCTTATATCATCGTCGACGGGGAAGAGATAGTGAATGGTCAATTGGAAAGAGTAATTTGGACAGGTAATGATAATTTCATTATCCTAAGAAATCTTGAAGCGGACAGTTTCGATGCTTGCAATTTTTTCACCGTTAGAGCGTTCGATTCTGATGAATTCCCATTAGGAGCGGAAATTATCATTCCAGAAGTAACGACTACAACAAAGAGAATCTTAGTCATGCTTAAGACACTAGACTATGCAGAAACAAAGGGAGTAACGATTATTGGTGAAGGCGTCGATGATAGAGATATCATAAGATGCCTTTTAATGATGTATGACGAAAGTGAAATTTCCGTTGAAGGAATCAGGATTCAATACTTAGACGGCAAGCTTCTAGTGAATGGCGAAGTTATCGAATAATTGAAAATATAGGCGATAAGGATTCCCTTATCGCCTTTTTATTCTTTGATGTCGTGGTTAACACATGCCATACTCATATTTGGCACATGATGCATCATATATTGACGCATGCCATGCCTACCAGCACATGATAGATGTAACATAATACATAAATAAGGTATGGTCTAAGTCTTAGGTAATGCTGAAGCAAGCCCGGGAAGCCTTAGGAAAAATAGGCATTGACAACTGAAGGTTTTCTTGGTATAAGGGAAGCGTGGTTAATAAATGATAACATTAATCAAAGGGAGGCACGCCATGACGGAAGTAAAGCATGTTATTTGGGAAGACAGAGAGTATAGGGGAAGACTCGCTCTTAAGGAAGAGCGAGACATCATTATTATTAAAAAACTGGCAGGGAATAATCTCCCTGCCAACTACCTATTCGCTGTCCTGGATGCGGCAATTCCAGGATGGCGAGAAAAGGCCGAGGCCTTGCACCTTGGCCGTAAGCACGCCTGGTTTTTGCGAACCAGGCAGGGACGGTGGGGCTCGCTCACCGTTACCCTTAAGATCATAAAAGACACTGATTTACTAGATATGCCAACAGTGGCTTGCCTGCACATAACATGTGCAGGCAAGCTTACAGATTATATTGAAATGTGGTTAGGGGATTTAGCGCCCCTGGCCGCTGTTCTTAAGAGAAAGTATCCTCAGGCGACCCTACCGCCTGAGGTCGATGAGGATAGTTTTTATCCCTTCTGGTGTGACACACCAGACGGGAGTTATTTAAGGTTAAGAATTGAAGAGCCCCAATTCATGGGACTCGACCAGGGAGTTATGCTCCCCGGCGAGCCCTCGGGGCTCATCGATCCTCCTGAGCAGTCTGAACCTGCTCAGGGACAAGAAGAAAAGTTTCTGGGAGGTCCACTCCCAGAAATCGAAGTAATATAACCTAAGCTTAGGCTCAGGCTACCAAACCCTAGTGGCACTAGCCACTAGGGTTTTTTTGTTTCAGCGCTTACCATCCATTCAGCACTCGTAGCATCATAACCATTCCGCTCACGCCATGATATGACCATATCGACTTAGGCCATGAAGCAACCATCCAGCTCACGCCATGAAGCAATCATACCTAACACATGCCATGCTATAGCTCACGGTTACACATATATATAATAGGTATATGTAAGGCTATGGTTAGGCTTATTGGTGAGGCTTAGGTATACCTGCAAGGCTAGGCAAGGCTTAGAGCGGTGCATGCAGAAATAGGCCTTGACAAGGCAAGCGTTTTTTGATATACAGGAAGCGTAGGCAATAAACGATAAATGTTAACCTTTAAAAACAGCATAGGAGGCGAACCATGAAACTGAATGACGTAATCGAAAGATTGAGCAAGCTTAACGAAGAACTTGGTGACTATGAGATTATTGAAGTGGATGTAATGAAAGATGAGCGTATAGTTATAGATTTATACTCCTCAGACTTTATTGATGTTGTTAATAAAAACTCTGGAGTTTGCGGTGGCTCGACCGAAGGGAGCCGCCTAACGCTTCGCACTCGATGGTATGCTTCTGGAATTGGTGAGATCATAATACGAACTCATTTATACGCCTAGTCGAAACATGAGCCCTAACGGTTAACCACTGTTAGGGCTTTTTTCTTTTTCTAGGCCTTGCCAAGTTTTTGGTGAGGCCTTTTTTATTTCTGCTTGCCGGCTTGTCTATGCCCTACTAAACCCAAGCTTGCTTGTGCTGTTTGGAAGGTTGAAGAATCGAGAAGCGCCGGCGAACGCCTTCGGCGCTCGTAATCGGTCAGGCCTTCGGCCTGGATTTTTCAAAGAAGAATTCCTAAGCGGTGAGCCTTCGGCTCGAAATTTTTGGATTCTGAAGGCAACCACGGGTGGTATGGGACACACGGGGGGGTGTTTTGGGGGGGATATTGTTAATGTGTGTATCACCTTCTCATATATAGCATGTCTTCATATATAGAATGTTTTCATATAGACCATATCTTTACACATATCACCTTCTTATATATAACATTGCAGACATTATCATATTATGTTATATCAAATATGTGTAAAATTATTGTGGAGGTAAGTATGAAGAGGCTTAGATCGCCGATTACTTGGTTTGGGGGGAAGGGCAGGATGATTAGTAAATTACTGAAGCTGATGCCAGAGCACAGGGTATATGTAGAGGTATTCGGTGGAGGGGCGAGTCTTTTGTTTGCTAAGGCGCCTTCCAAAGTAGAGGTATATAATGACATAGATTCAGATCTAGTGAATTTCTTTAGGGTATTAAGGGACAAGGACAAGTTTCAGGAGTTCTATGAGAAAGTATGTTTAACTCCCTATAGTAGAGAGGAATACAATTATTGCAGATCAACATGGAAAGATTGTGAAGATGAAGTTGAGAGGGCATATAGGTGGTTTGTGGTTGCTAGGATGTCTTTTAGTGGTGATTTTGGCCGCAGTTGGAGCTTCAAGGTTACACATAGCCGCAGAGGAATGGCATCAAGTTGCTCAGCTTGGTTAAGCATGATTGATAAACTACCAGATATTCATGAAAGGATCATGAGAGTTCAAATAGAACATAAGGACTTCAGGGACTTGATCCCAATATATGATACAGAAGAAACATTCTTTTATCTAGATCCACCATATATCCCAGAGACTAGGAAAGGCGGTGGGTATAAATATGAGATGACTAGCAGGGATCATGAAGATCTTGTAGATTTATTATTGAATGCTAAGAGTAAGATTATGCTCAGCGGATACGTTAATAGTATTTATAAGAGGCTAGAGGATGCTGGGTGGATAAGGCATGATTTTGAGACTGCATGTTATGCTATTGGTAGAACAAGATATACTAAGATCTTAGGAGATGGGTCTGCCTCAGAGAAATGCAGAAGAGTAGAAAGTGTGTGGTTATCTCCTAACTGTATTTAATCAAAAATTAACCCCCTCTTTTGGAGGGGGCGAATGACAGGTGAGCATCGGAAGATGCCCTGTCCCCTAACGAGGCTTATGGCATCTGATATATGCTTAGCATATCACAATGATTGAGTCAAGTATGTTTCTCATTTTAAAAAACTAAGCCCCATCCAGAAGATGGGGCTAGGCAACTGGGTAGGCGCCATGGGAAGTCTTGAAATTTCGTCCTCTAACGAGGCGCTTAACACTTGAATCGTTAGCATACTCATAGGATAAAGTCAAGTATCTTTTTCAGCAGACCAAGGCACCTCATTGAATGAAATGAAAGCGCTTCCAATGATAGTTCTTATTGTATCTATAACTTTATGTGGGTTAAATTCTTTGCATGAGGAGAGCTCTAATCTGATATATCCATATTCTAACCATGTGTGAAGATAAATGTGGGATTCTACCAGAATCAATCCTCCAGATATTCCTACGCCTCCTATTAAGCCCTTATCAGAATGAATTGGGAAATGTTCTAAAACCATTGTGTGCTTAAGTGGGGTCATGTTGGCGGCTTCGACACATCTAATGAGGAGTAATTTAAGGATTTCGGCATTGGTTAGAATATCTTTGTCTTCAGTACGGATGTTAACCAAGAGCGTCATTCCTTTCATTCTTTTTTCCTCCCTTAATTATTTTTTCAGGAAGTGCTAACTCATTGGTCTCATCTACCATCTTTTTTAGATCATCACTACTGACTTTTCCTAATTTCCATAATCTTAATAATTTTATTAGTTGTTTTTTACTTTTAATACTCATTTTTTTCTTGACCTCCTTTATATTTTAGATTTATATTCTAAATGAATATCATTAAAAGGTCAAATAAAAATGAATGTTATTGAGTATTCTTACAAAAGTGTTCCCACCATATGGGCATTTACTCAATGCAATAAGAGGATAAAGTGTCTCATAGGACCTGTCGGCTCTGGGAAATCCTCAGGATGTGTTATGCATCTTCTTCATACAGCTCAAAAGCAGGAGCCGATTCCAGGGACTAATATAAGAGCCACTAGATATGTGATTATAAGAAACACTTATAAGGAATTGTATGATACGACCAAGAGAACTATTGATGAATGGATTACTCCATTAAGGCCTGTATGGAAGGAAGCCAAGAGCCAGTATATAATTGAATTTAAGCTGACAGATAATACGAAAGTTCATACTGAATGGTTATTGAGAGCTCTGGATAAACCTGATCAGCTGAAAGACCTATTGTCATTAGAAGTATCAGGTGCGTGGATAAATGAGGCACGGGAAGTGCCCTATGACGTATTCACTCTCCTAGACACTCGTATAGGAAGATATCCAAGAAGAATGGATAGATATAATTTTGAATGCACTTATCCTTACATAATTCTTGACTCCAACCCACCTGATACTGATAACTGGCTCTATAAGTTTTTTGAGGAGCTTCCACTTACTGATGAGTTTGTAAAAGATAAGATAGCTCTCTTTAAACAGCCGTCTGGCTTATCTCCAGAGGCTGAGAATCTTAATAATCTTCCATCCAATTATTATCAGAATCTTATCATTGGCAAAGATCCAGACTTTATAAGAGTTTATATACATGGTGAGTATGGTTATTTAAAGACAGGAAGACCTATATTTCCTCTTTTCTCTCCATCATATCATGTATCTAAAGATAAGCTTATCCCAAAAAGATCTATTCCGCTAACGATAGGGATGGACTTTGGATTGTATCCTGCCTGTGTAGTAACTCAACTTCTTCCAGATGGGGCGCTTTATGTTTATGATGAGATAGTCTCAGAAGATGTTTCAGACCTAGCATCTATTATTTCTAACAGGCTTTTGCCTCTTTTGAATACCGATAAATATAGAGGTCTCAATTTCATAGTTATTGGCGATCCAGCAGGGTCAGCAAGATCTCAGCTGGATTCATCTAAGACTTGTTTTACTCTTTTAAGATCTTTTGGAATAAAAGCCTTTCCAGCTTTTACTAATTCTCTTCAGGCTCGCATTCAGGCTGTGAATGCATATCTTACTAAGACTATAAAAGGCAAGCCTGGGTTCCTAGTTGATCCGTCATGCTCAGTTCTAATTAAAGCGCTTTCAGGGAAATACTGCTTTAGAAGGCTTAAGCTATCTGGTGAAAGATATTCTGATGTGCCAGATAAGAATGAATACAGCCATGTGGCTGATGCCTTAACCTATGCCTGCATGGGTTATATTCCCAGGTATACAGCCAGTAATGATGATGATCAGAATTTTTCTAGCTCACCGCCTTTAGGTGGGGCAGGTGGTGTAGCCGCTGGAGGATGGTTTTAAATGCTTCCAATACCAGAAGATACAGAGAATAAAGATGTAGTAGAAAAAGAAGAGAAGATTGATGATTCGCTACTTAGTCCTCTAGTTAATAAGATCATGGCGGATCTCAATAATGCCATCTTAGCCAGGTCTGCTATAACCGATAGAATGATCCTAGCACTTCACAATATGGAAGGTCAATACACTAATGAGAAGCTGGCTGAGATAAGAAGAGATACTGGCGGATCAGAAATCTTTATCCCACTAACCAATATAAAGGTGAGAGCTGGAAAGGCATGGCTGTCAGAGATTTATTCTGATGATGACTCTATCTTTTCTCTAACCCCAACTCCAGTTCCAGATCTTCCAGATGAGATAGAAGCTCAGATGGCGCAGGAGATGACATCTATCTTAACTCAGATATTCTCATCTGGACTTCAGCTTACTCCAGAGGCGGTAGATGCCATCAAGTTAAGACTTAGAGAAGATTATCGAAAAAGGATAAAGGAGAGAGCTAAAGAGCTTGCCACCCTGGAAGAAGAAAGAATAAAGGATCAGTTTGTTCAAGGCGGCTTCTATCAAGCCTTCAGTAACATTCTTTATGATATAGTTCTCTTCCCAGCCGCAATCTTAAAGGGACCTGTCTTAAGAAAAGAAAAGTTATTCATTGCATCAAATAAGCAAGTTGTAGAGACAATCATCCCTACTTATAATCGAGTAAGTCCTTTTGATATTTTTCCATCTCCAACTTCGACTGGAGTTGACAGCGATTTTATAATAGAGATCATTCATCTATCGCCAGCAGATCTATATAATTTAATAGGTATAGAAGGGTTTAATGAAGAGGCGATAAGAGAAGTTCTAAGCCGCTATACTGGCGGCTATCAGCCTGTATCTCTCTTAGCATCAAATCAATATCTTAACCCATTGAGGTTAAAGTTTGAAGGTAAGGACTTCACCAAAGGTGATATTATAGATGTTATTGAGTATTGGGGTCAGATTAAGGGTGAGCTATTAGAGGAAGATGGATTAGCTGAGGCCTTAGGTATTTCATTAGATCCATTGGCTTACTACAGTGTATGTATTTGGGTAACTGGTGGAAAAGTCATAAAGGCCATGCTTAATCCTGATCCCCTAGGAAAGAAACCATATTCAAAGGCGTCATTTATTGAGATTCCAGATTCTTTTTGGGGTCTTTCTGTAGCTGATGTCCTGATGCCTCTTCAGGAAGGAGTAAATGCTCTAGCCAGAGCGACGATAAACAATGCTGTGCTGTCGTCAGGTCCCATAATTGAAAGAAACATTGATAGAATATCTCCTAATGCTCCTAAGCAGATTTATCCATTTATGATGATAGATGCCCACGAATCGGCTATGACATCAGCCCCAGCCTTTAGGATGGAGCAGGTTCAGCCAATAGCTCAGCAGTTGATCCTAATCTTGGATTTCTTCTTAAAGCTTGCTTCAGAGATATGTGGTATCCCATCTTACTTTTATGGAATGCCGACAGCTTCTGGTGGAAGTGGAAGAACGGCTTCTGGTCTAGCAATGCTTCAAGAGAACGCTTCAAGAGGCTTGAAAGATGTAGTTATGAATATAGATAGAAATATCATTGAGCCAACAGTAAAGAGACAATATTTCTTTAATATCTCCTTCCTTGTTCAGTATCCAGACGAAGTCCCAGATCTTCAGATTCAGGCTAAGGGAACTCAAGCTTTGGCAAGCAAGCAAATGCAGACTCAAAAGCTACTCGAGTTTCTCCAGATTACATCTAATCCAATTGATACTCAGATTATTGGAGCTGATGGAAGGAGAAATATTCTTCAGGATATTGCTGATAGTCTGGGTTTGGATGTTGATAAGATTTTTACATCTAATCCAGAGCTTCAGCAGATGACGCAGGCTATGATGGCGCAACAGGCACAGCCGACACAGCCAGCCAAACCTAAAGAGACGACTCAGGCTAATGATTTAGGCAATAGTGCCAACTTAGTAGCCAATGAAAATGGGAGAGCCGTATGATACCTTCTTCGATAGTAAATAATGAAGACATAATAAGAGTCATAAAGAGCTTAAGGCCTGATCAGAAAGACCTCCTTCTAAGAACCCTTATGGAAATCTCAGACGCCAACATAGGGAAGCTTCTCTACGCCAATGATTACCAATATATAAGGTATCTGCAAGGATATATCTCGGCTCTTATAGAGCTAGTTACTATCTTAAAGAAGGAGGAATAAAATGCCAAAGGTTTTAGAGGATTGTGTAAAGGATCTTATGAAAAAGGGCTATGATGAGGAATCTGCATACGCCATTTGTGCCAAGTCAACAGGATGGGTTAAAGGTAAAGGAGGTAAATGGGTAAATAAGAAGAAAAAATCAAAGGGAGGAAGCAACAAGAAATGACCCCTGTTGATGAACAATTATCTGAAGATCGTGTGAAGGTATTGATAAATGATGAGATAAATAAGAAATATGTATTGAGGGAGATATGCGAAGGGAAGATGATAAAATTCAGAGAGGAGTGTGATAATATGAGAAATAATATTGATAAACTCGAATGCAGGCTCCAGAAGATTTATACTATTCTCTTGGCTACTCTTTCCACAGCATTAGTAAATATAGTGATACTTATTTTGAAGAGGTGAGAAAATGCTTGAGATTCTGAAAGAGATCTTTGATATAGGTCATGAGATTGGAAATAATAAAGAGTGGTATTACTCTAAGACCTTATGGCTTAATGTAGCTGTTCTCATAGCCGCTATTGTTGATTGGAAGACTGGTAATCACACTTCTCAACAAGATGTCCAATCGATTGGGTTAGGTCTTCTAGCGTTATCAAACTTAGCATTGAGATTAGTTACAAAGAGACCAATAAGGAGGTAAAGGATGAGTTTTAAATTATGGTTATTATTGAAGGCTAAGCAGACTCTTTCTTTTATTGAGTCCTTAGCCAAAAGAGGCGTAGCAGATTATTTAGAGAAACTTCTTCCTGTAGCTTTAGATATAGTTATGGAGATAGCCAAGTCTTATTCTACTACAGATGGAGAACAGAAGCGGGCTTTAGCAGTGAAGCGTCTAGCTTCTTATGCTACATCGATAGGAATTGATGTTGGGACATCACTTTTAAATCTAGCTGTTGAAATGGCTGTTCAGAGGATGAAGGCCGATGAGAGTAAGACCAATTGATATTGTGATATCAGCTCTTACTTGTTGGGGAGAGGCTCGTGGCGAGCCTACTGACGGAAAGATAGCCGTCCTTCAGGTTATAAAGAATAGAGCTGAGAAGAACAATACTTATCCTGCTATAGAATGTCTGAAGCCTTATCAGTTCTCTTGCTGGAACAAGAATGATCCCAATTATCCAAAGCTACAGGCTTTTCTAAAGAATACATCCACATTTGATCCATTTTATCTTAATTTAGCAAAGCGTGTTCTCAATGGAGATCTTGCTTTTCCAGCCTTAGCTAATTGCTATTGGTATATGGTTAAATCTCTTTATGATTCTCCTAAGCGTCCTGAGTGGGCTGATAAATTAAAAGTGCTGGCCACTATAGGAAGTCATGTTTTTTTAGGAGAAGAAGATGCTTAAGGTATTGAAAGTGAATTCGGATGGAAGCGTCGACTTATTAGGTAAGCAGGGAGCTACATGGGAGCTATATCTGGCTCTTACAGATGATTCAGATGTGCCAGTGGATCTGACTGGATATTCAATAAGAGGGCAGATAAGGAAGACCTACAAATCAGATACAGCATATAATTTCATCTGCAATATCGTGGATGCCCAAAATGGTAAATTTGTGATCTCAATGAGCGCTACAGATTCTGCATCGATTCCGTCAGCAGATGATAAGAATCCTAAGCATCCAGACAATACTTATGTATATGATATCGAATTAGTTGATCCTTCAGGAAAAGTCACTAGAATTCTAGAGGGGAGTCTTTATTTGGATCCAGAGGTAACGAGATGATAACTATTGATGATGCCATCGATAAACTTCAGATGCTCAGGCGCTGTGGTTTTCTAAATCCAAATCAGGAGATAATAGATGTCATAGTTAATGAATTTGAAGTTAAAATTATAATTTCATGGGATGATTTCTTTAAATATTGTAAGGAATCTAATAAAGAACTGTTTTTACTTGGGGAGGTGAAAGATGATGCAATTACTTTATGGACAGATTTGGGCGATAATTTTATTTTGACGACTAGAAAAAGTTTGTTAGTTGGTTAAAAGTAGCTGAAATTTAATTTTACTATAATATTATTTATATACAAGGGAGGATTAAACAATGGCAACCTTGAATGCAATTCCTAGTAATGTAGTGAAGGGAATTCCACTCATGGGAGTGGGAAGAGTCTTTATCGTATCTAATACTGTCGATCTGGATAAGCTTGGTGCCGCCAGTGACGATGTAGTGCAGGCACTTCCTGTATGGGACGGTATTAGAGTTCTTGGTGTCGAAGTTGAAGTAGTGACTCCATCAGATGCCGCCACACTAGCAACAATTGCTGTAGGAGATGGTAATAGTGCTGATGGCTTTATCCCATCTGTTAACCTTAAATCTACAGGAGTAACTACTACTCCAGGATCTTATGGTTATAGTAAGAGATATACTACTGATGATACGATAGATTTGACGGTAACTTATTCTGGAGCTACTACGGTAAAGGGCAAAGTTATAGTTAGAGCAGTATATGCTTACATGAAATAAAAAGGAGATAATATGGGTACTATAGATAAGATTAAGGAAGAGACGGCAAGGCTAGAGGAAGAGTTTAGGAAAGCCACAAGCCAGCCTTCTGAAGGGTTCACTGAAGAACAGCCCGAGCAGGAGACTGCAATTACACAAGAAGCACCTTCCCAGGATACTCAACAGGATGAAGAAGAATCCTTAGAGACCTGGATTCAGCGCTATAAAACGCTGAAAGGTAAGTATGACAAGGAAGTTCCAAGACTTCATCAAGAGCTGAAACAGCTCCGTGATGAAAACGCTTTCATGAGAAGCAAGCTGGAACTTCTAGAACAGATGGTCGTCCAGAAATCTCAATCTCAGCCATCTGACACTCCTGAGCAGGAGTCGAGCGATCCTGAGATTGAGCAGTTGAAAGAAGATTTCCCAGAAATTTATAGAGCAATAACAAAACTTTTAGATAAAGTCACTAAAAAAGTAGTGACTAAAGATGAGATAAAGCAAGTTGAGAGTAAGGTTGCTCAGGCTACATTTCAGACATTTTATAATAAGCTTGACAACCTAGTCCCTGACTGGAGAACCCTCAATGAGGATCCAGATTTTCTAGCTTGGCTCAACGATCGTGATCCATTCACGGGTAGAACCAAGCTGGAGCTTCTGAGGCTAGCCTATCAAGAAGGGGATGCTGATAGGGTAGCCGTATTTTTTAACGAGTATAAGAAGCAGAAACAATCTTCTCCCCAGAATGATCTATCGAAGCTTGCTTCTCCGCCTAGGGGAAGATCCGCATCTCCTACGACAAGCGGACCTACAAATAAGCCTTTCTTTACTGAAGAGCAAATAACTGACTTCTATCTAAGAAAGGCACAAGGTAAGATTCCCAAGGCGGAAGCAGAACGCATTGAGCGTGAAATAATTCAAGCTTCGAGGGAGGGGAGGATAAAATTAGGAGGATAGTAAAATGCCAGTAGGAAGAGTGACTGGTTATCCAGATTATACATTTGATAGTACCAGTAAGTATATACCGATTTTATTTGCTGGTAAGACTCTAGAGAAGTTTTATGCTAAGACAATAGCCACTCAGATCTCTAATACTGACTATGTCGGTCAGGTAAAGAATGTTGGGGATAGAGTCATCATCAGAACTATCCCTAACATCACCATTAGAGATTATCAACGAGGAGCTACGCTTCTTCTAGAGTATCCCGAAAGTCCAGCCATAGAATTCTCTGTAAACAGAGCTAAGTATTACAATTTTGCGCTTGATGATATTGATATTAAGCAGATGGACATAGACTGGCTGGATAAATTCGCTGGCGACGCCGCTATGCAACTTAAAATCGTCTATGATACTGAGTTCTTCGGCACCATTTATACCCAAGTAGATGTTTATAATCAAGGAACTAATGCTGGTAAGATAAGCCAAAACATCAATCTTGGAACTGTTGGAGCTCCTGTTGTTATTGGGGATGGAAGTAATGGAACTGTAACCCCAATAGACGCCATTTTGAGATGTTGGCAGGTATTGGATGAGCAGAATGTTCCAGAAGATTCAAGATTTATGGTAGTTCCTCCAGCTATCATGACTAAGTTCCTCAACTCTGATCTCCGTATGGCTCATATCATGGGTGACAACACTTCAGCCATCAGAACGATGGATGTTGGAAGTGTTGCTAACTTTGAAATCCATACATCCAACTTACTTGCTAAGGATCCGACCACTGGTGGCTGGCACTGCGTCTTCGGACATAAAAAGGCTTGTGTTTATGTAATGCAACTTACGAAGAATGAAATGTATAGACCACAGAATACATTTGCTAACGCAATGAAGGGTCTAGTGGTTTATGATTTTAAGGTGCTCTATCCACAGCTTCTAGGACATTTGTTTGTTAAGTAATTTACTTAGAGAGGGCGTTTTGCCCTCTCTTATGAAAACGCTTTCATAAAAAGGAGGATAACCTATGGCTAAATACATCAAGAACACAGACACTGGCGTGCTTTTCCCTTATACAGATGTCTTGGCTGAGGAAGTGAAAAAGGGATTTATCGGCAATTTAGCTATAGTCGAGATTCCTGATGATAAACCTGTTGTAGATACAGAAGATAAGACAGCAAAAAAAGGAGCGTCTAAATGACATTCCAAGAGCTTTTAGATAAAGCTAGACAAAGACTTGACGATACAGTTGAACCTTACTTCTGGTCTGATGATGAGCTGTTGGATTATCTGAATCAAGCTCTGTCTATCTTTCTTACTGAGACGTTATTGTATCAGGAAGATGATTCATTAGATGTCCCAGCCACTACCGAGATGATTCAACCATTGAATCCTCATGATACTATAGGGATAGCAATGGTGAGATTTAATGGTCGTCCTCTAATGAGAGTTGATGCTTCTTACATTATGGGAGGTTACTATATTCATTCAGTGGTATTTCCAGCAGTAGCCCCATATGCCTATGCCTTTGAATCTATCACTAAGAATATCTATCTGTATCCACCACCATCAGATTGTGGTGTCCTAACCTTCAGAAGGATAAAAAAACTTACAGTCACTCCAGATATGTTATCTAATGATATTCCTTTTGATTCTGCCTATGCCCTATTCTTGATAGACGGTATCTGTGCTTATGCCTACACTAAGGCTGATTCTGAAGTCTATAACCCACAGCAGTCAAATCAGTTTATGACTCAATTTAGGCAAAATATTGCTCAAGTAAAGAAAGATACTATCCTGAATACAGATAGTTTTAATATGACTGCAGTAATCCCTGGGGGATTATTGTGATAGGGAGCAAATAAAATGGCGCTAGCCTATAGGATCTTGTCTTTAACTGATTACTCAGCGGCTATAAGTTCATTGGTTAGTTTCTTAGGTAGTTACTTTACTCAAACTTCAACTGGGACTGAGTATGATTTTATACGGGGTGTTCAAGTTACTTATTATGAATTCTCGATTCCATCAGTTATCGCTGATCCATCAATTGCTGACTCATGTAAATCTACTGTAAGATTCTATGATTGGGGATCAACCCAAAAAATCTTAGGGTTAGGGCTTGGCATCTACAGTTATTGGGCAGAGTTAAATCTACAAAATTATCCTTCGATTATTGTTGCTATTATTAAGGGAAAATGTGGTTTTTATATTGCTGGATTAGATACTAATAATAAACCCAAGGAGGCTCTCCTCTGCTCTCAGTTAACATCTACTATTTATCCTTTCATTAAGAGTGGTCAGCTCATAGATTCAACCCATATTACACTTCCTAAAAGTAATATCAATATATTCAAATTTGTTGACCAAGACTACCCAAATTTCAAACCTTATGTTGTAGATCTGGGTAATACCCAGACTAGAGTAGGAATTTCTAATGTATCTTTTGGGAGTGACACTATCACTTTAACTTCTGATACATCTATAACTGCTGACTCATACCCAAAAGATGTTAAGTTTGGCCCCTTTATTACGTCATTATTTGTGAGTCATTTAGGAGAGTATATCTTTAGGGATGTAACGATAGGCAATAGTTCTAATTCATCACTGACTGATCAACAGATTAGTTTTACTTTTGATACCAAGTCTTTAATAGACATAGGTAAACTCAGATACGATTTAAAGAATTTAAGGGTTTTAGATAGTGATCTAACTGAGTTACCTTTCTGGGTAGAGCCTGGCACTGTTTATTCTTCCAATACTAAGATATGGGTAAAAGTCCCTAATATACCTGCTAATGATAATAAAACTATCTATTTGTGTTATGGAGCAAATCGATCTTATCCTGATTATCAACCCGAGTCAGTATTCGTCGCAGTTATTCCGAATGCTCTTATTCATGTATCTTTTGATCAGGTATTCGGGTATGTAGCTAGGGACACTTCTGGGAACAATCATGATGCTACATTATCTAATGTCTTTATTGATGTCGGTAAATTTGGTAATGGAGCTTTCTTTGATGGAACTACTACTGCAGTTAATTTTGGAACTTCAATTGATTATAGTCTAAATCAATTATCAATAGAGTTTTGGTTTAAAACTCCAGAGTCGATGGGGGTATCATCAAGGCATGTAGTTAGTAAATCTCAGTCTGGTCAGACAGGTTATCGTGATTTTGGGATATGGTTCCAATCATCGAATAATAATACAGTCACTGGCTATCAACAGTCATCTGATATATTTGGTTCTTATACTCTTACATTACCACAAGCACATGCGGCTAGCACTTGGTATCACTTTGTTTTAACTATATCATCTAATGGATTACAGAAGTTTTATTCTAATGGACAGCTTTTAGGAAGTTATCAAGGAACATCAGGTACAGCTTACAGAAGTTATCCGCTAGTAATAGGAGCCGCTGATTCTTGCTGGAATGGTGGGATTGATGACTTTAGGTTATATCCTCGAGCCTTAACTGATAATGAGATATATGCTCTTGCAAATAATGTCGGGATTACAATACCAACATTTCCTGGTAATGTTTTGGTCACCAAAATAGTGTCACAAGACCTTAATATCTTAGTGTCATCCACAGAGAGAGCTCCACAAGCCTTCTTAAAAGTTGACTCTACATATCATCAATTAAAAACTATTGGGTTTGGTAATAATCGTGCAATAGCTGATTTCGGATATTTATTAGTAAATGGGTTTGAGAATGATTATTTATCTGGGAAGACAGCTGTCACTCCAATAATCTCATCAGCATCAGATTTTGAGCAATATGGGTATTCTACTTTGGCTGTTCCTATAGTGGCTGGAGTATCTGGAAATAAGTCCTTATTTTATGTAGCAGATCCTATTATCCCAAGTGGCACTATCCAGTCGGTTAATGGTAGAACAGTAACTGTTAACATTGATTTATCAAACATAGATCTGCAGAATAAGATACTTTATCATAATGACTCTCAACATGGCTATATCATACAATCCAATACTTCTGATACAATCACTATATCCACTGATTTTGTGACCATACCTCAGGCTAATTCTACTTTCTCAATTTGTAGAACTATTTACATAGATGGGGCTAATTACATAATCCCAGTAGAGGTATCATAATGAAGCCAGTCTCTATCGGTAAATTTGAGGGTGCTAATAAATTCTATGGAGCCGCAGTAAAGACATTATTCAATTATCTAGTAACGAAAGATCTTAAGCTCAAGAAAGCTCCAGCCTTTAAGAACATAATTCAATTAGTTAAGGCTCATTCTTTACTTTCTTACGGTAATATTCTATTGTTTGTAGGTAGAGTTAATGAGGATGATAATGATTCAGTATATTTATATAATCTGGAGTCTAAGGCTTTTAGTCACCTATATCAGTTGCCATTTAAAGATGTTTTAGTATTTTATGTCTTTATAGATACTGATTATTGTATTCTTTCTAATAGCCAGTGGCACGGGGTATTCAATGGATCTAGCATTTTGATTCCACAAGGAAGCAGACCACCATGTAATCATATTGTATTTTATCAATCAAGAATTGTCGGAAGCAGAGATTCGACCTTGATCTATTCAGAGCCTTTTGATTATTTTGAAATGAAAGATACCAATTTTATTGAATTTGGATCTACCATCAATGCAGTCTATGCATTGCCTGATAGACTTATTGTTGGAACTGAGGAAGAGACTTTTGCTTTGGTTGGGGACTTCCCATTCCCGAAGCAAGTTAAGATAAACAGTGCTGGGATTATCCCAAACACAATTACTAAGATTACCGTAAAGGAGAATGAAATGCTTGCGTGGGCAACACCAACGAGTATAGTTATCTATGATGGGGAGAAGGTGATAAATGTAAACTCTAACAAGATAGAATTTACAGCAAAGGGGGTTGGCTCAGCCTTCTGCTATCCCCTGCTCAATTTCTCTGGGATTGGATTCCAGGATGTTGAGATGGGGGACGATATGGATCTAAGAGTTATTAGGGATGGAAGACTTATTTAAGGAGGGTAAGAATGGAAAACAAGAAATTATTGGTTGGAATCTGGGAACTGAAACACATTAGGGATGATAAGATCATTTATGAGGAGACCGGAGAAAATATTGTTACATATGAGGGTATGAACAAGATTCTGAATCATATTGGAGGAAGCACGACCCTTCCTCAAGCATGGTATGTAAATCTCTTTAAGAATAATGTTGTCCCATCTGTTTCTGATACGGCACTATCATGTCTTGGTAGCAACGGGACTTACGGTGAATGCACTGATTCAGATCTCGATCCTCAGACTAACCGTCAGAGCATTACTTTCGGATCAGCCTCCAATGGCACTATCGCATCAAGCAACACAATTCAGTTTACAGCTAAACAATCCTTTACTATTTATGGTGGGTTTGTAGCGAGTACTCAGGCTAAACTAGATACAAATGGTGTGCTTTTATCCGCTAAGAAATTTGCTTCCCCAAGGGCAGTTCAACAGAATGATATTTTACAGATAACAATAGTGTATACAATGACTACCTCGTAACAAATATATCCCGCCTATAATGGCGGGATTTTAACCTAAAGAGGTGATACATTGTTTATTGTTCTGATAGACAGATCGCTAGTAGATTCATATAAGGACGCAGAATTATATTATCTTAGCATCAGTGAATCTATATCCTGTGATGACTCCTATACAGACAATTTACATACATTTATCTTACTAGATGAGTCTATTCTGACTGAGATTCCTCCCTTAGAGGGATACCCAATAGACAGCAATATTCATTTTACAGCAGATTTATTTCATATATGCCCTCCTTTTGTTTATGATATATCTGAAGATATTACTACTAGTGATACAACTGATATTGCATTATTATGTGTGTTAGATGATAGTACTTTGTTATCATCAGATATTCTGCCTGCCTATATCTTTATCATAATTGATAACTTTAACTCATCAGATAATATAAACAGCACTCAGAGTATAGGGTATATAGAGAATGTATTACTTAGAGACCCAGAATTCTGGTTAGATGTATTTTGGGGCATAGGCGAGACCTTTAAAGTTAATGATTTATCTAAGGATATAATATCAGGATTAGAAGATATCTTAGAGTCTCTTATTATTGATTACGATGTTGGAGTTGGGAGGAAGTTTATTGATGAAATAGACAGTGATATAGATTTTACAGCATCTATTCAAGAGCTGATAGGTCTTATCACAGAGTTAGATGACTCTATTAAGAGTAAAGATTCCATCTCAGCCTCTTTATTATTTGCTGGTCTACTTCAAGAGATAAACAACCTAGCATTCAAACTTAATTGGATATATCTAGATAAGTTAGATGATATTCTTAGCACTAATGAAAACGTTTTCAATTATATCAATTATCGAATAGAATCTCTAGAGCGCTTCATTTTAGCAGAGGGAGAAGATTTCGATGCAGTAAAGGTAAAGATTCAAAGTGTTCTAAATGAAATTATATCCATTTTAGATCTCCCAAAGGAGCTAGAAACACATCTACTTCTGATCTCATCTATTATCTCTATTTTAGACTCAGAGACTATTTTTATAATACCTCTCTTAGGCGGAACGACTGTTTTTCGTGTGCCTGACTCTGTATCTTCAATACTTCTTTATCATCCAAGCACTGGTCTAGGTTTAGCATCTTATAAATATTTATCTTACTCATTCAATCCTGATAAGAATATATTGTTAGCTGGAGGTCAGGGAGGTGTTTATGTATTAGATCCAGACTCTTCTACTGATGATGAGGCTGGACTTGTTTTAGATCTCTCTTATTTATCTTCTTCAGTAAAGAAATTCTTGCATAATTTATATATTGATGGGGATATTGACAGCATCTATAAAGTAAAGATAGAAACTGAGTATGGAGATGTTAATTACTCAACAAGAGAAAGGCGTCTTAAAGTAGGTAAAGGAGTAAAAGGCGCTAGATTTAAAGTCATTATTCAGGGTGTCAATGGTATAAAAGAGCTTTGGCTTACTCCAATATTAAGCAGAAGAAGTAAGTAGAAGGGATTTGATTATGGCATCTTTCCCATCTTTTTTAGCATTTTGGAACTATAGAAAAAGGATTAAGATATCTGGTTCATCAGGAGCTGGAACTAATTATCAAGTTCTCTTAAAAATTGGTGAGAATTATACCACCTGGCGACCATCTACTGCTTATAACGCAGGTGCTCTCGTTAAACCAACTGCTGGGAGTAATTCCTTCTTTTATGAATGCACTACTGCCGGAACTTCTGGATCTACAGAACCAACCTGGCCTACTACAGATGGGGCGACTGTAACAGATGGAACAGTAGTCTGGACAGCCAGAGCTGGATTCACACTAGATGGGAAATCTGCAAAATTTCCTTCTGGGACAAGTGATGGCGGGGACTTACGATTTACTGATGCGGATAGTTTAAGTCTACAAAATTTTTGGGTAGAGAATGTTACCGGGGCTTCACCAAATAGAGTCGCTTATGTCTGGGTTAAAGTCTCAGCAGATTTAGGTAGTGATCAATATTTATACTGTTTTTTTGGGAACCCTAATGCTTCTAATGCAAGTAATGGAACAAACACTTTTCTCTTCTTTGATGATTTTGAAAGTTATGTTGATGGGTCGGATATAAATGGTCAGGGTGGGTGGATAACAAAGAGAGTCGGTGGGACTGGTGAGGCTAAAGTTAGAACCATAAACGGAAGAAAGCACCTTCGTCTATCATCTACAGATAATGGAACGACTGTTATTCACCCACAATCTGTTGGTAATTATGGGGTTGCACTTAGAGTCTATAATTATGAGGCTGTTATTGGTGAATCTTTGGAACTTTCTTTCTCAACTGACCAAATCAATTCTAACGGGAGTGTCTACAATGGATATACTCTTGATTGGTGGGGATGGGGTGGGGGATCCTCTAGAATCAATAAAGCCAGTAGTGGTTCTTACACGTCATTAGTAAGTATTTCCGATAGCACTATGAGTGGTATTTATCATACTTCTGAGTTTACTTGGTTCGGGTCTTCTTTGAAAGGGTTTAGAAATGGAGAGCTAAAGTTATCTGCTACAGATTCTTCCTACTCATCACTAACATATATTCATTTACATATATGGACACCTTCTGATAGATATATTGACTGGGTTTTATTACGAAGATATATCTACCCAGAACCATCATTCAGTTCATCAGATGAATTAGAAGAGAGATCACCAATACTTATAACCTTAAATGGGTGGATGTATAGAAAACCGCTCTCTATTACAGAGCAGTCTGGTAATAATCTAATTGACTATTCAATCTGTCTAAAGATTGGAGAGAGTTCGACATCCGCTAACTATGATTTTCATTTGGGTGGGCTCTCAGCAAAATTCCCTTCTGGAAAGAACGATAGTGGTGATTTAAGATTTTACGATGGGACAAATGGGTTACCCTTCTGGGTAGAGAAAGTTGATGGGACAGCCCCAAATAGGACTGCCTATGTTTGGGTAAGAATCCCGTACTTAGGCGCCAACCAAACTAAGACATTATGGTGCTATTTCGGAAATCCTAATGCTACTAATATAAGTAATGGTGATAATACTTTCGCTTTATTTGATGATTTTGATGTAACATCCTTGAATACTATTAAATGGACTCCAGTAGGAGACTATTCTATATCCAATGGCATTATACAGATAAATCCTAACCACTCAACTAATTCTGGGACAATAGATGGGATATCTTGTAATGATGGTATCTATTCTAATCTAACATTTAATTATCCTATAGAGATAAGAACAAAGATTACACGACACACAGATTATGTATTATATAAAATAGGATTGTTAGGGCTATATTATGATTATGATGATGGTGGTGCAAATTACTGGGGTCTCTTTCTTAATAATTCTAGAGTAATTACTTGGGGCTACGATATCCCATCCAATGGTTTAGTCGGTGATGTTATAGTGAGAATAACATCTAATTCATTCTATCTAAAAGACTCATCCTCAAATACTCCTCAGACATGGAATTACGGATTAAACAATAATCCAAATAATTATAGGATTATTCTTAGCTCTTGGTATACGGGTGACATGAGTATAGATTTTGTAACAGTTCGTAAGTATACTTCTCCAGAACCAGCTCTTACTTGGGTAGGAAATATAGAGAAGAACTCTATATCTAGTTCTTACTTTATAGTATCTTATAAGCAGAGAAACTAGGATGAGGGTAATAGTAAAATCACAAAACTCTGCAAAGTATAGTATCACACAAGATAGTAATATTGTTAAGATAATTCAACCAAAGAATCAGACTACAATTAATATATTTGCAGACTTAAAGAATAGTATTAGGATAACTCAACCAAAGGAGTATATTCAAAAGGAGATAAAAGTTGAACAGATTATAGTTAAAATAGTAGATAGTTATGGTAATATCTTACTAGACAAAATAGATGGTGGTATCTTATAAAAAGGAGGTTAGACTGTGGCAATCAAGATTCAAGTAAGAAGAGGAACAAACGATATAACAACCCAACTCGATGTAGGCGAGTTTGGGTTTAAGACCGATACCAAAGAACTTGCAATAGGAACCGGTGTAGGTCAATCTGCTGTTAGAATTATTACTCAAAAGCATTTTAGTTCTAATAACTCTATCCTTGTTGCAAATACAGCCGAGACTCCTACAGCTTTATCTCTTGGAACAGATACTGTTCTGGGAAGGCTTTCTGGAAATATCTCTGCTCTTACTGGATCAGATTTGTGGACTATTATCAACGGCCAAAACAATGTAGATATTGATATAAACAGCAAGAGAATTACTAATTTAGGACCCCCTACTAATGCTACTGATGCAGTGACAAAAGCATATGTAGATACTTTAGTAACAAGAGGCCTTACTTATCATGAAGCAGTTCTTGATAAAGATTTAGCGTCTCCCCCTGCTACTCCTAATACTAATGATAGATATTGGATAGCACCTAATGCGACTGGTGCTTGGGCTGGCAAAGAGTATAAAATAGCCACTTGGAATGGGACAGCGTGGGAATTTGAAGATGTGACAGATGGCGACTGCGCTTATGTAACTGATGAAAACATTTTCTACTATTATGATGTTGATGTGACTACTGGTGATAAGAGAAAAAAGCTCTCAGCCGCAACAGGTAGTCATGCATCTACTCACTATGCAAATGGGACAGACCCGATTGATGTAAAAGATCTAGCTGATAGTCAGAATAATCTTTTAACACATGCATTTACTGCTAAAGGACAGATCTTAGTAGGGACTGGGGATGGGACTTATACAGCGTTACCTATTGGAGCAAACGGTCAAGTATTGACTGCAGACAGTAGTCAAGCTAGTGGGGTAAAATGGACTACAATTAACACTGGATCATCGACATTTATTAGCTTGACCGATACACCATCGTCATATACTGGATACGCAGGTTATTTAGTTGCTGTTAATGCAACAGCGACAGGTCTTGAATTTATAAACTCAATTGATGGAGGGACATTATAATGAATGAACCTATTTTATCTGTAGACGACCTTATTCTTAAGATAGGCTCCTTAGTCGTTGAGAAGATGGAACTAGAAAAGAAGCTTGCTAATACTATGAAACTTGAAGAGGAATATAAAGGAGCAATAAATAGAGAACAGGATCTGAGAAAGCAGTTAGAGGATCTATCCAAGCGATATAACGAAGTAGTCGAACAATTAAATCAGGAAAGGATGAAAACAGATACCCTTCAACAGAAATTAGAGACAGAATATAATAAAAGGGTTGCTCTGGAGGAGAAGTTAAGTGTCGATAACGATAAGACTAAAGAGAGGAACAAGATCACAGATAGATAATGCCACACTCCAGACTGGTGAGCCAGCTTTCGCTACTGACACTAATGAGCTGATTATCCAGGGGACATCTGGGAAAGTAACGATAGGAAAGAATGCAGATACAGTAGATAATTATCATGTGGATGCTACTGGTGCTACTACTGGACAGCTTGTTCAATTTGATACAGCGAGTGTTAAGCTTAAACCTGCGCCGATTTACTATAACTCTTCTAGTGGTAATGTTGGTATTGGGACGACAACTCCTGCCGGCAAGTTGGAAGTAGCAGGTTCATTTTATACTGCTACTGGTGAGATAAAAATATATCCTCAGAATACTACCACAGAGGGTGGTCAACTTACTCTTATCGGTGCCGGGTCATATAAGTATTACTACATTGATAATTGTGCTGGTCAGTTCAGGCTCATTGCACAGACTGATAGTGGTGAAATTGGAAGAATTATAGTTGGCTCTGATGGGAATGTTGCTATCGGGAGTTTTACTCCCTCTCATAAACTACATGTTGCTGGGAATATTGCCCTCCAAGCTGGTGCTAATGCTTTTGTTGGTACTGTGGATAATTATGCTTTGAGTCTGAGGACTAATAATACAGACAGGATTGTAATTGATACTAGTGGTAGAGTCGGGATAGGTGGTGTGACATCTCCTCAGGCAAATCTACATATAGGTGGTGGAGAGAGCATTTACTTTGGCGGTGGAGGTAACACCTATCCTACGACTCCTTCCAGTGGTAGTGGTGTTCTTGTTGGTAAAAGCGGCACTTCTGATTTCAGATTAGCCCTACAGGACGGCACTGGTAGAGTGAATATGTATTGGAATGCTTATTGGGATTCGTCTGCCAGTGCATGGAAGTATATTATCAGCAATGAACCTGCTTGTAGATTTCTTGAGCAGATTAATGGAACAACAGGTTGTTATTTTGGGTTTTATGGTGCTCCTGCTGGGACTGCTGGTAATACTATATCATGGACACAGGTAGCTGAGCTTGCGAGTGGAGCAGACGTATGGCTGAGTCCGAGAGGAGTATCGAGTGACTTCTTCATGAACTCTAGTGGTAATGTTGGTATCGGAACGACATCACCTAGTGATAAACTCCATGTAGGTAGTGGCAATATTAGGCTGGATATTGGTTACGAGATATTTTTTACTGATAATGGGCAGATACGGAGTTATGATGACCACCACCGGATTCTATTTAGGCGTACTGAGAATAAGTTAGAGTTGAGAGAGCATGGGGATATAATCTTCTCGTCTGGTGCTACTTCAGGAACAGAAACGGATAAGATGGTTATTTTGGCTAACGGCAATGTTGGTATCGGGACGACATCACCGAGTGGGAAATTAGAAGTGTATGGTGGCTATATATTCTCAAATGAGGCAGAGAGTGGTGCTGGGAAGCTGAGAGTGGGGGCGGCATGGGGTTATCCTGGTTTATATGTTGAGACAGCTAATAAAGATTTAGTCTTTGGGACTAATAGTGGTGGTATTAGATTTATGCCAAGTGGGGGTAATTATGTATATATTACCTCATCAGGCAATGTTGGTATCGGGACGACGTCGCCTGCTGGTAGGCTTGATGTAGCTGGTTCATTTTATACTGCTACTGGTGAAATAAAGATATATCCTCAGAATAATACTACGGAGGGTGGACAGCTTACTCTTCTTGGTGCCGGATCTTACGGATACTATTATATTGATAATTGTGCAGGACAGTTTAGAATCATAGGTAGTGGAGAGGTTGGAAGATTTATAATTGACTCTAATGGAAATGTTTCTATCGGAAATTTTGTTCCATCTTGCAAGCTGGATGTGGGTGGCGATATCCGTTCGGCATCCTCAGGTTATATCTATATACATCCTGCTAGTTCTGATAGTGATACGTCATATATTAGATTGATGAATACAGCATCTTCCACAAATAACCCTTATATTCACTTTGGTTATGGTTCGTATGCTGGAATTTGTAGTATGTATATGCTTATGTCGGATAAGAGCCTCAGACTCAATGTCAGCAAAACCTCAGATGGTCAAAATCTCAGGGATGCGGTCATCATTCCACCTGCTAATAATTCACCGACAGGGTGTATAATTCCTGCCCCAGCGGGTGGTAATTATACTGACTGGCCTTATGGGTGGGCAGGTGGGATATCGACATGGGATATTTGCTGTTCTGGTATTTATTATACCACTATGAATCAGAGATCTGATGCAAGTATAAAAACAGATGTTCAATCCTTATCAGACTATCTTCAGACTGATTGTTTGGATGTTATCTCATGTTTAAGGCCAATAAAATATGTATATGTGGATGATCCTTTAAAGACTAATAGGTTCGGTTTTATTGCTCAGGATGTTTCTGAAGTCTGTCCAGAGCTTGTGACAATTGATACTGAAAATAAGGCAAGTTTGAACTATATGGACTTAATCGCCTTGTTGACTAAGGGTATCCAAGAGCTTTACAATATGGTTACCAGCATTACGAAAGTGAATACAACACAATAAAAGGAGTAGAAAGTGCCTATACCACTTCCTTCCATACCTGAGATATTAGATCCCCAATATTCTATCGAAGAATATACTCCTGACTTTGAACTTCTTAAGCGTCTGGAACTTCCTAAAATAAATATCCAGAAGCCGACTATATATAATTATGCTGATTTAATAAGAAACATAGGAATTCAGAAACCAGATCTAGGCTTAGATCAGATAATCCCAAGAATAAGAGAGTTAGCTGAGCAATTTACTAATAATTATCTAAAGACATACTTAGATAATAGATATAAATCAATGATAGATCAATTTAATAGTGCTTATTATGAAGCATATGTAAGAGATCAGTTGATACCAACTCTTCTTCCACTCATGAAAGGTCTGCTGATTCCAGATGCTGATCTACCTATCATTGAGACAAGCTTTGCTGAACTGATAACCAATTTCAAGATAGAACTAGATAAGATTTTAGATAAGACTGAAGAAGATAGAGAGGAGACTTTATATAAGCTAGCCACTTTAAGCTATAGGCATAAGTCAGGTAAAGTAATTGAATCTCTAGAGAAGGTTGATTATGAAGGCTGGTTCTCAAAGAATGAGTTATTTCTGAAGACCAAAGCAAAGATTGTATCTCAGTTAGTTGATATGCTTATCTCTATGGCTAATAAAGTCCTCAATGCCCAGTTAGCTCATATAGAGACTCTTTATAAAGAAGAATATCAATTATATTTGAAAGAAATAGAGAATGTTTTTGATACCATAACCAGATCAGCAACAAGAATAGAAAGAATACCTTTTGATTCAGTTCTCAATATGGTGCTTCAGAATGCTGATGAGCCATTTGTTAATGACTCTCTAAGGCGAGAGATGTATTCAAGAATAGAGTCATCATTCAATAAATTATCAGCTAGTAAATATGAAGCAGTCTTAAACACACTATTAGCTTACACATCAGGGTTAGTAAATCTCTATAATTTAGACATTGAAGAAGCTAGAGCTAAGCTCTCAAGAGAGTTAGAGATAAATAAGAATATTCTGCAATTAGCCAAGAATGCTGAGTTAGAGATAGAGAATGCTTCTTTAGACCACACAATAAAAGCTCAGCTTTTAGAGCTTGTTACATCTAGGTATAGTTTTGAGATAGAAAAGAGAAGGCTCTTAACTTTACAATACTTAGGAATTCTTTCTGAAGGGGTAGCTTACAGAGCTGATATAGAAAGATTCATGGCTGATGTAGAAAGGCTTTCAGCTAAGATAGATGTCTATGCCAATAGCTATAGATTATTTAAGGCTAAAGCTGAAGTAGCAGAAGCTAAGATTCAAGATCAGGAAATATATTACCGAAGCAAAGAAAAAGAATTAGACTTAAGAAGGCAAGAGTTAGAGTTAGATGAGACTTTGGGACAAGCTAATATCCAACTTTACGAGATAGCAGAGAGAATTCTTTCAGAAAGATTAAGAAACGCTGAAGAGAAATTAAGAATAATAGAAGCAGAGGCGAAAGCTGATCTAATAAAAGAAACAACTCAAGCAAGTTTAAACTATACTAATACATTATTATCTTTTGAGAATTCAGTAAAATCATCTATAATAAATCTTGAAGGTAATATAAGAGGAGCTAAAGCCACACTTAGTGGTCTTATAGATCAACAGCAGATAAATAGGATATCAGTTATTGACGCTACTTTAAAGGCAGAGACAATTAGAGTTGAGAGCTTTTTTAGACGTATATCTGAATTGAAAAGAGCTTTAGCCCTAGCCTGTGCTAATGTAACAGCCAGAATTATAGAAAGAACTGGAGGATAAGATGGCTTGTGATATAAGGATAGGTGACTATGACACAGAAATTCATGCTACAAAGCCACCTGATATAGGAGCGGCTCCCCAAATAAATGTTACCATTGATACACCACAAATGCCAACCCCATCTAAGATAATTCCAGGAAAAATACAAGCATCTAATATCCCTATTCCAGAGAAACCAAAAATAACTGATCCATCATTTTACTATTCCTATGTCAGTATCTCATCTCCAGAGAGAATCTCTATTCCTACTTATCAAGAGCCGACTAGACCAGATCCAAATATTGATCCTATTATGTCATTTAGTCCTCCAGATGATGCCACTTGGGAATATCCAGATATCGAAGTTAGCTCTTTAGAATTAGAGATTCCTAAAATAACTATGTTTGATACTCCCACAATTGAAGATATAAATATTCCTACTAGAAATATCCAGATAAGCTTTGATACACCACCAGCTTATACACCTATAGAAGGTGCTCTTTATAATCTAAGTGATTTAATGATAAATATAAATCTCAGTAACTTATTTCCTGATGTAAGAGAATCACTAAGCCTTCAAGTCGATGCTTTTATCGATAGATTATTCAATCTCATAAAAGATATAGTCCAAAAGCTATCTGTTATTCCAGATGCTTTTGACTTTAGAGACATCCTTAATAAGGATATAGGAAAGATCTTATCTCTAGAGCCAGATTTAGGGAGATTAGAGACTGCATCTTTTACTACTAATAAGTTTAGCAGAAGATATCAGCGAGCGACGGATACATTTGAATCCTTAGATTCTTATCTTGAAAACGAGACAACTCGAATTATACAATCAGTTCGTGATCAATTTGATTTTAGTTCTAGATATCTGAAAAATATTATAAATGAATGGTTCTTAGATCAAGGGATCTCCGCAGATAGTATTTTATCAAGAAAAAATACGATCAGGGCTATCTTGAGAGATGTTATCGGGAATAGATTAGATATAGATGAATCTGTATTGAATCAAGTGGTATCTCTTTATACAACTAAAGCTGTCGTCCTCTATACGATAAAATCTTTTAAAGAAAAAGAATTAGATATTAGAAGATGGCAAGAGAGAATAGAGTATAATCTAGAGACAATGAATAAATATATTCAAGCACTTTACCAGCAGAGTTCTAGACTGATAGAATCAGTGAGATTGGACATCGAGGCTTACAGTCTCAAGATTCAACAGCTCTCTGAATATACAAAAGCTATGAATGAGAAAATCTTCAATGATAATAACCTGAAGATGTCCCTGAAAAAACTATATGCCCAGGATGTCCAGCTTGCATCTAGATATGTAGAGTCTATAAATAGACTGAATAAAGAGTTATTTACTTTATGTGAGGCTTATTTTGGTATGTATCAAGATCTCATAAGATTGAAAGCGCTTTCATCGCAAGCCTTAAGAGCTGAAGCTCAGTGGGCTAAGGAAGTAGCAAGATTAGAGATAGCTATCTCTCAAGGAGAATTGGCTAATGCTGAAAGAGAAGTTCTTGAAGAGAAAATAAATTTATTAACTGCTATTTATAACAATTTACACAATGAACAAGATATTATCAGATCCCAATATTCAATAAAAAAGAATATATATCTTTCTAGACTTAATGCAGTTAATGAGGCTTTTAATTTACTGAAAGATTTAGTTAGCCTATTTCCAGAGAAAGTAAATGCCGTCAATACAGAATTATCAGCTAGAGCTTTGACAGAATACCTTCAAGATTTCAAACACGGGGTTAACATATATACTAGTTTATATGCACAAATAAAACAGTTACTTAGTGAAGCTGGAATTGTTAATGCTCAGTTAAGAGCTGAGAGAGATCTTGCTCAGGCTAAGGTAGATGCGGCATGGAACGAATATGATGTAGCTAAAGCGAGAGAGAATGCCGCTAGAGAAGAAGCTTATACATCAGATGATATATCTGATATTATGGCTGAGGCACAAATTACAAATACAATAATATCGGTAACGGGGTAATAAGATGAGACCTTTGTCTGAGTATGATCCGTATGATCGTGAATTTACTTTTTGGAGAGAGAGATTGAGTATTGATGAAGGTGGTTATTATGTAATAACAATGTTACTTAGTGATTTTGACTTAATTGAGTCACCAAAGAATGTAGAATTTTCTATGGTAATAAGTAACCCTATCAATAGTCGCAGTAATCCTATCGGAATTTGGTTCTGGACTGAGTATAATCAATGTAATAGCCCAGATTGGGGTCCTTTAGACACTCCTGAAGATAATGAAATCCAAACTCCAATGTACTTTCTTAGGTATAAGACATATAGAGATGTAAGATATCCATTTGATCTTATTTATGCTATTGGCTCTAACTATATCAAGTTCTTCTCCGAAAAGATAGCTGATCTTAGTAATGATGTTGTGCTCAATAGAGTGAAAAGTGATTATCGTGGTGAATATTGGAGCTCATGCGATCCTTATAATGATTCCGCAGATCTTATTCCTGTCCATCCATCGATTTTCATTACAGAAAGAATAGAGTCATACGATTTTAGTCATAACATGTATTTAGAGCTCAAGGATAATCATAATATCGACCGTGGTTTTTACTTAAGACTTTCATACTATTGGTATTACTGGCGTAAGCCAGTAATACCTACACCAATGTTTCCAGATCGTAGGTTAGATTTTTATATGAGTGACGGTAGTATACAACCATTCTGTTATGGTTATTCACCAGGAGATGCTATAACCAAATACCCTTATTATAGCTATATAGAGTGCGCTTCCACATGTCATACTAGTTGGAAAAATCTGAATTACAAGCCAGTACCATATGGGTTTGGAGTCGGAGATAACCCATTTCTAGTATACATAGGTTTTCCAGCTATAGGTGACGACATTATATACCCATCTGACTGTATCGACTATGATCCTGGAGGTCAGGATCTTACTTTTGTTTCACCTCACATGGTTATTTTCGATCCAGCCATAGTCACTGGTGATATTTCATAGGGAGTATAATTAAATGAAAAGGATGTATCCAACAACTCCAATACTTACGACCCCTGATGATCATAAATCAGTAGCATCTATGAATACAGGGAGATTATTAAGAAATGCTTATTTAACTTCTAGAGACGAGTATCCATCATCCTTACTCCCATATAATCCTGGGTTGGGCGATATGTGGATATCATCAATTCATCAACATGATTATGCTATGCAATTTATTAAAAGAGGTAAGGTTCTTCCCTATGTAACCTCTCCTATAATTAGTATCTATTGTGGGGCTGGTGACTTAAAGACAGATATATTACCATATTATTACTGTCCTTACCCACATTTTGGTTTGTATTATTATGAGCGTTCTAACTTACTAATGCCTGCCTCTGTATATATTTTAGCTGTTTTAGCAATATCATCATTAAGAAAGTATGCTAAAGATAAGAATAGTTTATTAGAAACTACTGTCATTAAAGAAATAGTTACAAAAGTTGTTAAAAATGGGGAAGCTGAGTATTATGCAGTTGGTTTTTATCAATATACTGGGTTCTATAAAGAACCAGATATTTATGATATATATTTTCCTAACTTCTGGCCTCTATCTTTCAGAATAAAAGATGATTATAGTGCTATAGGTGGTAAAGAAAATTTCCTTAAACTTATAAAGCTCTGTGATGACTTATCACCACGTCTATTTGATTTAGTAATTAGAGCTAATGCACAATACCCGATAAAAAAGCTAGAGATTAAATATGGTAAAAAATACTATTACAAGAGTAGCGAGTTTAGAAATAAACTATCAGAGGACGTTAAGTTTTATAGAATAGAAGAAGATGGTACATATGTTGCTGATAGAATCAACAAATATTTTATGAGACCAGAAATATTTAAAGTTAGGATTAAGTATCCAGAGAAGGAGGACAAATAGAATGTCATTCTCAGCTTTACAATTAGGAGATAATTTTGCTCCATCTAGATTTGGGATAACTCCCCAATTTCTAGATGAACTAGCTAAATTATCATTACAGAAAATATATGCTATTCATGGAAGCCCTGAAGCAAGGAATCAATTGATGTTGGCTCAAGCAGGTCATTACAATGCCTTATCTAGTGCTATTCCTGCTGATATTGAATATAAGCAAGCACTCTCTCAACAGGCTTTAGCTCAAGCAAGTAGAATTAGAGAAGAGATTTTATCTGATCATGAGATAGGGAGTCTATTCTCAGATTATCTACCTTTCCTTCGGTCTTATATATTTAATCAAGGAAGTATGCCAACCTCATCACCTGACTTAATAGGACAGCTTTCTAATACACCATCTATCTTAGAAAAGACAGTCTCGGATAGGTTACGTGCTATTCCAATCCAGGATCAGCCAAAAAAGAGGGAGTATAATTATAGTATGTTAGATGCCCTTGGGATGCCAGGGATATTCTAAGGAGGGTATTATGTGGCCAGCATTAGCATTAGCGGCAGTACCAGCTTTAACTAGATTAGCCCCATATATACCAAGACTTACAGGTTTTTTAGCAAATGCCTGGAATAATGCTCCAGCATGGCGTCAACTTGCTACAGTAGCTTCATTTTCTGCAATACCATTACTTAATGATGCGCTGTCTCCTAAGGCTCCTCAACCAACAGAGGAAAATAAGCAACCTTCTGAGAATCTACCTACTTCAACACAAACACCAACTCCAGAGACACCGAATCAGGCTCTTCCAGCATCTCCACCTAAGATTGAAGCATCTTTCCCCAGTCTTCCTGACATGCAAGAATCTCTTCAACAGCAAATATCACAGAATCCTTATATCCAGGCTCATATGGACTTCATGTCTAGATTATCAGAAGGATTATCTAGGTGGATAGCTGAAAAAAATCCAAGAGGGCAGGCTATCATAAAAGCCATGAGTATATTAACGCCATTTATAGCTCAATCCGAGAATGTAGCTAAACTATCAATGCAAGACGAGATGCAACGATTGGCCATGCAGAGACTCATCCAGAGTGGTATGCTAGAACAGCAGAAACAGAGCTTGATGGCAATGAGAGCGGCGTTGAGTGTAATCCCAAGCTTGCTACTGCTTCCTCCAGAACTTAGAGATGTAGCAATGAGACAACTAAAAGTAGCTATCCCAGAGACAGGAATAATCCAACCACCTATGTTCCAAGCCATGTTTGGGGATAAACCCCTGGCTCAAGTGATGTCAGACATTAACGAGGCCTACCAATATGCTAATTCTGGAAAGGGGAATAAATAATGGACGTAGCCAGATTTGAGGAATATCTAAGAAATAAAGGCTATTCCGATGATCAGATAAATACATTAAAGAGTATATATCTTCAGAATCAACCGACCCAGGAAAATCAAGAGCCATCATTTCTTTCTAGTCTGCTTCAGTATCCCAAAGCCTTACTCCAAGGTTTATGGGAATCTCCTGCTGAAGCAGTTAGTATGATTGGAAGGGCGATTCAATATCCTGCAGAGAAACTTGGGATTCCCGTCTTAGGTGATGTTGGGAAATGGCTCGAAGGTGGCGGAGAGGCATATACAAGAGGTGTAACGCAGTTACTTGGATCTCCAGAACAATATGCGGCAGTTCCCAGATGGATCTATGAAGCAGGAAAGATGATTGCCCCTTCAGTTGGATTAGGTGTCACAACTGGGACATCAGTTATTCCTGCACTTGCATTTGGATTATCTCAAGCAGAAGACGTAAAGAGAGCGGCTGAGGCTAAAGGGATTAAATCCAGCACTCTACCAGAATTAGCATCTGGTGCAATATGGACTCTAGGTCAATATCTTGGAACCAAATATTTAACGAAACTCCTTGGTGGTGAGATAGAGGCTCCACAGAAATTAGTAGATATCCTTTCAAAAATTCCAGGATTAGAAGGAAGTGCTGAGGGTTTAGCTAAATATCTAAAGACAGCGGCTGTAGAAGCTGGGACTGGGGCTGGGCAACAACTTCTTGAGTCTGCAGTAGAAAAATACTCTGGTATAAGACCTGAAGCCCAACCTCTTATGGAAGCGCTTTCAGCCATTCCTCCAATGCTATTGATGACCGCTATGATGTCACCTCTTGAGGGTAGATTAGCAGAACCACAGAGACAGGCGCCTAGAGCACCACAAGCTAGAGAGATTACAGGTGAAGAAGCTATACCGACACCTCCATCAGCTCCTGAGGAATTAAGATTACTACCAGCTCCTGAAGAGCCAAGATTATTACCTGCTCCTGAGGAACCAATATTATTACCTGCCTATGAGGAACCAAAGCTACTACCTGCACCCGAAGAACCGAAGCTATTACCTGCTCCTGAGGAACTAAGATTATTACCAGCTCCTCCTGCTTCTGAGGAACCTAGGTTGTTACCTGCTCCTGAAGAAACCAGATACTTACCATCCCCTGAAGAAACTAAATATTTACCACCTCCTGAGAAGGGTGGCTTTCCTGTGATTGATTACGAGACAGACAATCATATACTTGATACTGCTCTCTACAATGCCAGCCCGGATATGATACGAAGGTTAGCTGAATATAATAAATTAACTGGTGATGAATTCAAAGTTGAAGATCAGAATAATAATGAGATTCGCTTAACCCCAGATCAATTGATGAAATATGCTGATATCAAAGAGAGAAGACCTTATGTAATTAACAAGGATGTTGATTCTGCTGTGCTTAACTATACTCTAAAAGATTTAGAACCTGGTGAGATAAATCATTTAGCTGATATTCTTGAGAATAAGGAAAAAGAGTTAGGAAAACTCGGTCATCCTGACATGCCACTTGGTATAGGTTTTTCTGCCAAATTATCGGAGGAAGGTGGCAATGTTTATCTAACACCTGAGACATTACGTAGGTATGCCAAACTCAAAGAGCAAATGATACAGCAAGGGAAGTTAGGCAAAGCTATACCAACAGAAAGAATAGAGGTTTCTCCGTCATCGAGTGAGCCAGTATCACTGACAGAACCTGTAAGTCCAGCTACAAAGATAACTAGACCATCACCATTAGATCCTGAGAATCTTAAGAAACTGAATGACGCCATAGCTAGATGGTCTACTGGTGAGTATCCTATAATCAAGTCACCACTCGCTATTAAAAATAACGTTAGTAGCATACTTAGAGATCTCACAATGGGAGTATCTACAAATAACCCAGAGCGGGCGGCTTTTGTAAGAGTTCATTTCCCAGATGGAACATATAAAGAGGTACTTGTTAAACGCAATATCCCAGGTAGTAGTGAGGAATATGCATTCACGGGAAGTGTCCTCAAAGCTAGAAGTATCGCCAGAGACTTATCAAATAAAATAGATGCCCCGATAGAGATGGGTTATTATAAGAAATCAGGAGATACATATATCCCACAAACAGATAGTATATTTGTAAATGGTAAGTTTATTGCTCCGAGGGAAGCACAAGATATTGCCAGTCATCCTGGCGTGAATAAAGAATTGCCTAATTATTTTATCCAGCAAAAGAGACAGCCAGTTGATCATATAAGACCAGTAGATTTAACTAAGCCGCCAGCAGAAGTGGCTCCAGCAAGAGTAGCTCCAACTGAAGAAGTAAGATTACCTGAACAGGCACCTCAGCCTACCCAGAGCACTCCACAGCCCGAAAATATATCAACAATGCAGGAAGTAAAGACAGAAGCCCCAATAGCTGGAACTAAGACCAAATCAACTGCACTTCAACAAGAGATAGAGACACTTAAAAAGAGATCAATGATCTCAAAGAAAGCCAAATCGGATGTATCCCAACAAGAGATAGAAACACTCAGAAAAAAAGAATCAGAGGTTCCAGAAGAGACTGAGTTAAATGCACCTCAACAAGGAGTAAAACCAGTAGAGGGAAATATAGAAGCCGTAGGAGAAATCAGACCAGTTTCACCACCTATAGAAAAGGATATAAAAGATGCAAATACAGCAGTTAACCTTTGGCAGGGTAGTAGGATTGGCACAGATAGAAGGAATAGAGTAATAGATACTTATAGTAGAACATTAGATCAAGAAATATATTCACGTAAATCAGATATTGATAGGAAATTACAAGAGAATGAATACACAACTAATGTATCAGTTGTGCTACCTGATGGAACTAAGATAACTAGAGAAAGAATTCCATACTCAGAGGCCACGAAAATAGCTAAGGAATTAAGTAAAAAAATAGAAGCTCCTGTTCTCGTGCAAGGTCGATTTCTAAGTAAGGATATGGTGGCCACAAAAGGAGAGATACAGCGCATGACAGAGGTGCAGTTCAATAAAGAGAACAGCGCCTATTATACTAAAGAACTTAGAGATAAAATGGGTAAGAATCTAGTATATAGAGATAACGACATATATAAAATATACCATGCAGATATTGGTATAGATGATCGTGTAATAAATTTAGTTCACACTGTTGTAACTGATCCAGAAAAAACAAAGTCACTACTCAATTCAATCATAGATGCAGATGAAAGAAGGGAAGCAGGATTTATAACAGATAGGATAATAGAATATGCTGATAGGGCAGATGACTTAGTAAAAAAGGTAAGAGATAGTGTAGCGAATAATAACTTAAAAACAAGAAGTGCTAATTCAATAAAGGACAACATACATAGATATGCTAAGATCATCAATGATTCTGCAATTCAATTGAATAATATTCTAAGTAAATACATAGGATCTTTTAAGAAATATTCTGCATCAAAAGAGGGAGAAGAGACTAGACCTTCTTCAGCTCTCACAAAAAATGAAGTGGAGAGAATCAGAACAGCGGCATTTGACTGGCGGTTAATAAAAGGAAAAGAGAATGATATAAAGAATGCTATCAATAAAGAATTTGATTATGTTACTGACTTACATAAGTCTGACATCGAAAAAGAGATTAAGAATGGGGCACCAATGGCTGATGTGACAATCTGGTTGCCTGATGGGACTAGAATAGTTAAAGAAAAAATCCCATACCCAGAAGCTACATCAATAGCACTAGAATTGAATGACAGATTACATACTCCTGTTTCTGTAAGAGGTAAGACAACGGACTTAGATAGAATAGCTGTAGGTGGAAAATTGGCGGCCATGACAGAGACACAGCTTCTTAAAGAATACAACCATTATTTCACCACAGAAGGAATAAGAAAGATAGTTAGTGAAGATCCAAGAATGTATAGTGAGAGTGTAGATAGATTATTACGAGGTGAGTATGACTTCTCTGATAATGCTAAAGATATTATCTATCTTATTAAGAATGATCCAGAGAAAATAGAATTAGCACTTAGTGAAATTGGAGATGAAGAGAATAGAGAGAATAAAAGGGAAAGAATAGAACAGATCAAAGAAGAACTGAAGAAATTTGAAAAAGTAAAGAAAGAGATAGAGAAAGAAGCGAGCAAGGGAGAATCATATAGCCTAGGTGCAATGCGTGAAAATGTATCCACATTAGAGGAGATATATCGAAAGATCAATAATCTAGCATTCAAAATAACCTGGTATGTAGATGTAAATAGACCTGATAACCCATTTGCTAAGACAGAGAGTAAACCAAGTGTTGAGAAAACAGAGGCTCCAAAGAAAACTGAACCAAGTGTATCTCAGCAAGAGACAGAAGCAGAAAAGGGAGCAAAAGTTCAAGAAGAAGCTAAGTCCTCTACATCTCTCACAGAAGATGATATAAATAAAGCTAATGATGAATTAAAAAATTGGCGTTCAGGAGGAGAGGTATCTGATACAGATGAAATAAGAGATACTATCAATAAGGCGTTAGATTACACCATTGATTTACATAAGTCTGATATCAAAGAAGATATTAAGAGCGGAGTACCAACAACTGAGATAGCTGTTTGGTTACCAGATGGATCCAAGATAACCAGAGATGGCATCCCTTACTCAGAAGCCACATCAATAGCATCAGATCTGAGTAAAATATTAGATGTTCCTGTGTTTATAAAAGGACAGACAGTAGATCTAGATAGAATAGCCATAGGTGGAAATTTAAGGGTCATGTCGGAGCCACAACTCATTAAGAACTATCCAGGAAAATTCACTAAAGAATTCCTAGAGATGGAACGTAAAAAACTAAAGGCATACAATGAAGAAGAATACAGAATGTTGCGTGGTGAACTTATTATAGATGATAAAGGTAAGGCTATTATTGACCTTATTAAGAATAACCCAAATAAGATAGAGTCGATGATCAATAAGATTGAGAATGATAAAGATAGAGAGCAAGCAAGAGAGATAGTAGATCGAATTAAGGAAGAGTTGAATGCTATTGATGAATCAATAAAAATAATAAAAGGAGAACTAGAGAAAGGAGAATCAGCTGGGATACTTACTGTAGCTGAGAAGAAACTTGATATAGCAACCTCACAGATGTATCTCAATAATTTATCATATAGGTTACTTAAATATTTAAAAATAGAAGGAAAGAAACCCACTAGCCTATCTATAGGAACAGAAGGTAAACCAAATGTATATAATTTAGATGTTGAAAGAGCAAAAACAATTCCAGAAGCATTTAGGGACTATAATGAGCTTGATGTAGGTCGAGATCTTATTCGGATGGGAGATCTAGCTGAGAAATTACGCAAGGGGAATATTACTGCAGATGAACGGAAAGAGATGGGTAAGCTTCAGGGACTAATAGACGACATCACATCTAGAGTTGAGAGAGGTGAAACCAGTGCTATTGATGCGATTAAATATGCCGCAGATCAAATGGAATCGTATTCATTCCTCACGGGAAGATCTGACTATAATGACTTTGCTCTTAAAGCCCTGAGAAACAATCTAGCTGATAAAATAGAATCTGAACTAGCTGATCTAGCAAAGAATGGAGAACTACATAGTAAACTATCTTCGCCATTGATCAATGAGCTTAATGAGCACATGCAGAGAATACTTGGTGATAAAGTTCCGATTCTCTTTGTAGATAAGAAAGAGCTTACAGAAGCATTAAAAATGTTGGGAGTAACTCCAGAGAGTTTGAAAGATGCACTAGCCAGACATGGCGTCTATCCAAAGGATACATCAGATCTGTTAAAGACCATTTCTTCCATTAAAGGAGTAACGACATTACTAGATGTAAAGAAACCAGCCATTCTTCTTGTAAGAGATGATCCGAACATAAAGAAGACAGCATTTCATGAAGTGATGGAAGCCTTAACTAATTCTGGGCAGTTACCAAAGAATGCAATGAAGGTATTAGAGAAAGCTTTCAGCGGAAGAGAGCGTCATTGGAAAGAAGAAGCCGCAGACGCATTCGCTGAATATTATGCAACTGAGAGGCTAGATAATGTTCCTAAGTATCAACAAATGATCAGTAAAGTCTTTGGTAAGATAAAATCTATCATTGATAGAGTTGTTAATTTCTTCCAAGGTTATGGTTATTTGTCCTCACGTGATATTTTTGAGGATATAGCTGATGGTAAATATAGATTCCTTGATAAGAATGGGAATGTGGATCCAGTAAAATATGATGCCTATTTGGGAGATAAAGTAAATGAGCTGTCACTGTCATTCTCTCCAGATCTTAAAGAGAAAGATGATAGACACTGGAGTCAGAAGATTATTGACTTTATAAATGATGTAAGAAAAGGCATCAAAGACTCAACAATGATGTCTTCCTTTGAGAAGAATTTCTTACCTCCACAATGGATTAGAAAAGAGCCTATCCAGAAATTACTAGATATCATGATCAAATCACAAGAAAGCAGAAACCTGGCAGTATACAGCACATCCAAGGAATTCGTGGATAAATATGATGGACTATCAAAAGATATGAAAGACAAATTAGATAAAGCTATTATTCATAGTGGAGAGCTGGAGGCAGTATTAGATGATAAAGAACTGAGAGATAGATTTGGTTTAGATGATGATGCTATTGGGGCATACAAAGAATTTAAGGCATCAATGGATAAAGTATTTAGAAATTACATTACATCAAAGCAGAGGATGATCATAGATATAATATCCAGGATGCCTGGATATGGACATATATCACCAGAGGTAAAAGACAAGCTGATTAAGTCTGTGATTATGGAAGATCCAACCCGTTTTATTAACTCAATAAAGGATCTCATGAATACAACCCATAAGAACTCAATAAACGCAATATCTGAATTTATAGACAGATTTGCTAAGGATAACGACATAGAATTGAGCGCTAGAGAAAAGAGTGAATTAGTAGATATGCTTGATGATATAGTTACTAATACTGACAGATTAGAGAATTACTATACTCAGTTAACTAAAGGTTTTTACTTCCCAAGAATCAGACCAAATGGGAGATATGCAATAAAGGCCTATAAATATACCACATACATAGACAGCGACGGGAAAGAGAAGACAGGCTGGGTTGATATCTATAGAGAACATACAAAAAAAGGATCTAATCTAAGAGAGAGTATAGAAGCTACAAGAATCTATAATAGAGTAAAGCGAGAACTAGAGAAGCAAGGATACAATGTGATAGAGATAACTGATAAGAATCAACTTAATGAGATTAAGCCTAAAGATGATAGTGATATTGTGCTGATAAAAGACATCAATGAGCTTCCTTCCTCGTTACTCTATGACAATATAACAAATGAAGCAGTAATGAGATATTTAAAATACATAACTGAAGATTTAGAAGAAAGAACTACAGATGAAGCCAAGAAAGAGATGCTAAAAGATATCATAGATCAGATTACTAGCAATATAGATATTGACTTAAGGCGAAGAAGCATGGCTCTCTCTAGATTGATTCAAAGAGAAAGAAGAGTAGAAAAACTCAATGATGAAGAGATGGAACCATTGATAACTGGCGGATATGATAAGAATGTATCCAGAGCTTTTAAACAATACGTAGTGGCAATGTCAGGTAATATTTCGAGAGCCAATATTGCAAGAAGTATAAAACAGTTATTTGATGATCAAAATATTAAAAAGCAAATAACACAGGATCATAACTTATTTGAGTATGTCAAAGACTATATAGAATCAGTAGGTTTAAAGGCAAACCCACTTGATAAATTCTCATCAATGGCGTCATCTTTGCTCATATCTCATTTTCTAGGATTTAGATTTTCATCAGCTTTTGTGCAGTTAACTCAATCGGCTTTGACTGGATTTTCAGAGTTACAAGGATTTGTTAAGGCAGATGCTGATGCTCTTAGAAAATATGAGCCAAAGAGATATCTATCAGCATCAGATGCTAAACTGAATGAGTATTTAGAGACTCACGGAAATGTTATTGGTAGATATTTTAAGTCATATATAGAAGCCGCAAAGATAATGGCTCAATACATAAGAAACCCATCTAATGAGGGATTGATTAAATCTCTAAGTGAGAAATTAAATCTAACCGAAGGAGAATTATCTCTCCTTACCAGGCTCATCAATTCTAAAGTTGAGAGTGCTTACGTATTAGATCTACATCGAGAGACATCTGGTAAAGTCCCTACATGGATGGCCTCTTTTGCTAAGAATAGTCTGTGGTTATTTGCCAGGGCTGAAGAAACATCAAGAATAGCTGGAGCTTTAGCGGCATATAGATTAGCGAAAGAAAAGGGACTAACTAGAGAAGAAGCTATTGAATTTGCATCTAAGTATATAGATAGAGCTTATCATATATACAACATCTTTAATAAGCCGCTCATTGCACTGAGAAAAGATACTTCCCCTATAGTCAGAATGCTAACCTTACTCAAGAATTACCAGATAAACTATATAGGTTGGGCTTATGACTCTCTTAAGAAAGAGAATGGAAAAAGGTATGCTGATAAAGTAATAACATCAGCTATGTGGCATATGATTTTCGGAGGCCTATTTGGAGTTCCTCTCTTAAAGGAAACATCAGATTTCTTTGCATGGCTACTCTCTAAAATTACAGGCGAGCCCTACAATCCAGAAAAGGCGGTGGTAAACTACATAAAGAAGCATGTCGGCGATAACGCAGGAAAGATGGCTGAATTTGGAGTAATGAGCCTCTTAGGATTAGATATGTCTGGATCTATAAGAATGGATCTCCTACCTCAGGATTGGTCAGAGACTGGAATAGCTGATACTCTCCTAGGAGCCTGGAGAGGAGTTGGGACTAGCTTCACTGAAGCTAAGATGGCTCTTCTGAGGGGTGACATTCCTAGAGCACTATCTGCACTAGCACCAGTTATCGTAGATAAGGCTTTGGTAGCTTATCGGAATATAGCTAAAGATGAGCCGATAAGGACTCTATATGGAAACCCAATTACAGATCCTTATGGAAGACCAATCAAGTTAAGCACACCAGATATGTTGCTCACTCTATTGGGATTTAGACCAATAACACTAGCAGAACCGTCTTCTATCTTTCAGGCAACAGATGCAATAAAGAAATTCTTTACTACAAGAAGAGATCTGATTTATAGTAAGCTTAAATATGCAGAAACATATGAGGATCTAATTAAGGTTATTGAGAACGACGTTAATGATTACAACATGAAAGTAGCAAAATATGGAGGTGCAGTGCCTTTAATCACTGCAACCTCCATTAGAAGTGTTCTTAAACGAGCTAAGGGAGAACCTAACAAGCTTGCGGTCTTGATGTATGAGTGGGGAGGACTGGATGATCTAGGCGAATTAGAGGAAGCTAGTTAATTTGAGATTGCCCTTGTTGAATATCTTCGACAAGGGCATTCAATAAATTATCATAGATAGAGATAACCATATTTCTGTAATCAGCCAGCTCATCATAATGATCATTTCTTACACATAGTAGGAATGTTATGAAAGATAATAGAGAAACTAAGAGAATCAGCGCTTCATCAAACTCATATCTTTCTACATGATCAGCAATCATAGAGAGAATAGCATGTATTCTAGATCTGACCTCAGAAAGAACTTCATCCTTATCTTTACTTAATAATTCCTTTATATCTTTATCATTATCCAGCATGTCTTATTCCTTTCTCAATAAGTTTTCTTTCATTGTCTACTGATGCTATTACTGTAGCCGTGTGGAGAATATCTCCCCACGAAAACCTTAAGGATCTAACAATAAACTGTGCTCTCTCTGCAGGGATACTGCCAGATTCGAGAGCAAATTTAATAACCTGAAAGGCTAGATGCTCTAGCAGAGTATCTTCAGCCTTATTCATAGTCATCTTCCTCCTCTTCTTCAAATGCAATTGATACCTTGAAGTTATCAAATAAGAATGTTACATCATGAGGGAGACTCCTTTCCATCATCCCATTAACAATTACATTGATAATCTCTGGCAAGTGCTCATAAATTAAATCAGAGTCCTCTTCTCTTCCTATGATAAGACCGTCATCCTTATACATCTCTAATTTGAAGCTGTAGAAATCGATAAACTTACGGTTAATCCTGGCCATAAAAGCCCCTCCCATGCTCTAGTTCAAAGATCCGATCCTCAAGCTTCCTAATAACCCACTCCAAAGCATCTTCCCTACTTTTAAAATACTCTGATACAAATCCAAATACACTAGCGCCCCACTGTCCATCATCCATCTGATAAACAATGGAATAAATCAACTCTCGCCCTCCTTTCTCTTTAATTCTTCTGGAACGAAAGCATCTACATCTATATCTGGTTTAGACAACTGAATGTCTATCCAGTGTGAAAGCGCTTTCACTACTGGAGTAATATCAACCATAATCCCATCCTCTAAGATCTTCTCTACTTTCGGCTTAATTTCCATCTTAGCCCTCCTTTCTTTCTATATTAACATACATCCTGAATAAAAGCTTCATGTTCTTCTCCATTCCATCTAACTACTAAAGCAAAGCCTAGATTATTAGCTATAAATGCTACTTCACCAAGGTCGAATTTCCCATCATCGCTTTTAGGAGACTCAGCCTCTATTATCGATACCCCGAAGCCAGTTTCTGTTCTCTTTAGATTAAAGAAATGTTGATAAAATAATACCTCCTTATTATTTAGATACCTTGGAGCTACAAGTCTAACTTTCATCATTCCACCTCCTTTAAATTAGCCCAATTATCTCCTATTTTGGCTTCTGCCTCAATAGGGTATCCGACAACAAATCCAAAATATTTACGAATGTACTCTGATGTTCTCTTAGTTAGACATTCTTTAGCTAAGGCTACTGCCTCATCAACCACATCTTCCTCAGCTTGAAAGAAAATAGCATCATGAATAAACCATAAAAGCTTAACTTTATCTTTCAATTTTGGATTGGACATATAGGCATCATAAAATAACTTCATTCCTAGTAGCCCTAGATCAGATGAGAAACTTTGAATAGGAAAATTAACAGCTTTTCTCTCAGCATCAGCCCGTTCACTAACATCGTCAGAATAGACCTTTAGAAGCCGTCTTTTTCTTCCCAGAGGTGATTCAACATATCCATATCTTCTTAGAAACGCCTTAATCTGATCATGATATCTAGCTATAGCAGGATAAACCTTGAAATACTTATCTCTGATTTCCTCAGCTTCCTCTAGAGTATAAGATACATCGTATGTGTCTTTGGCATACTGCATGAACGACTTGGCCGACATGCCATAAATAAACCCAAAATTTATCGCCTTAGCATGATGCCGATCTATCTTTGTAATCTGATCCAGAGGCTTTTTAGAAACAAGGCTGGCTGTCAGAGTATGAATATCTATTCCCTGCATGAAGGCACTGAGCATATTAGTCTCATTAGCTAACCAAGCCATTATCCTAAGCTCACTTTGACTTAGATCTAAAGAGACCATCTTATAGCCTTCATCAGCAACAAAAATCTCTCGGACATAGTCAATATACTCAGATCCACGTTGCGGAATCTGTTGAATTGGTGGGTTGGTCATAGCTGTTCTTCCAGTTACAGTTCGATAAAGAAATGTGTCTGGATGAACTCTTCCATCAGAATGAATATAGTCCATCATTGGATCTAGATATGTGCTGATAAGCTTTTTAAGTTTTTTAAACTCGAATAGCTTCTGGACGAATGGAACATCCATAAACATTTTGAGATGCTTTTCAGAAGTGGCTGGGGCTTTGTTTTTGTTAGTAGTGATCACTGGCTTGCGCCTAGCCCCAGCCTTATCCAGGAATAGATAATCAGTAATGATACTAGCCCTAGTTAATGATAAATTATCTGAGTATTTGATTTTGATCTTATCTGGAATTAAATCTAAAGCCTCTTTTTCTATCTCATTGAGTCTCTCCTCAAGCTTTGCTTGGTTTTCCTTAAGTTTCTTAATATCAATCTTACAGCCGTAACTTTTTAAGATCGGCAGTAGATCAGAAACTGGACGTAAGAAATATGCGTAGTAATTGAGAAGCCTCTCATGACTAAGTAACTGTTTTTTGAAAACTTGATACAATTGGCTGGTAACATCTGTATCAACAGCTGAGTATACAAGTAAATCATCCTTAGGAAGTGATGACAGATTAAACCTCTTTCCTTTTGCGTAGTCCTTTATTCTCTCTGTTCCTAAGAAAGACTGAGCGAGCATCTCAAGTGACATAACATCAATATTTTCATCAATCAAATGAGCCATCAGAAAGATATCATGAACAACGCCATTAACCTTGCATCCAACTTTCTCAAGCCACATTTCATCAGCTGGCCTATTAGCTACAACTTTATGAGTATCTGGATTTTCAAAGATGGCCTTCAATGATTCTGGAATAGTGTTGTTTTCTACCATGTAAACATATACATAATCAGATCCGTTAGCCATAGAAATACACAGAAGTTTATCACCATCCCATTCTAGATCAAAAAAGATAATCTTTGATGATCCAAGTAAAGGTTCGATCTCATGATCATAAATCTCCTTATACTTATCAGTATCAAGCTTACTCTGTCTGATATTTCCATTAAGAATCTCAGCAATCTTCATGAAGTCATTCAGAAACAACAGCTCACTAGCATACATCTCATCTCTATTGATATTAGGATAGTTAGCATGGCATTTTCTTAGGATATAAGCTGGATGGAAGGTAGGAAAGACGCTATAGCCATTTAGAGAGATGATATTTCCTCGTGCCTTGGAGATAGAGCCAGCGCTCTTCCCCAAGACTTGTTTTAAGGCTTTATCTCCAAGGCACACAATAAGCTTAGGATTAGCCTGCTGAATTCCTCTCAGGACATTTTCATGACAGCATTTAAGAGCATTTCTGATAACAGATTCAGAAGTATTTGGTGGAATCTGACACATTAAAGCATTTGCAATTGATACATCATCTCTCTTTAGACCAATAAGAAATAACATTTTTTCTAAAAGAGCTCCGCTTCTTCCAACGAAAGGCCTTCCCTGTCTAACTTCTTCTTGTGCAGGAGCTTCTCCAATGAATAAAACGCTGGCTCCTTCTCGTATTTCATATCCAACTCTATTAGACGCATTAAGAGGACAATCTTTACAATTGTCCATATTCTTTCTCCATTATTGATATGTCAAATTATATGGGATTTAATTTTTGAGTAACTGACACAATGAATTGTCATATAACTCGAAACTTAAGATTCTATTATCAATGAATCTAACTCCCTTTCTAATCAAAGCATCATCGACATCATTGCTATAACAGCATCTAACGTATCTATCTTTTAGAGCTCTAATTACTTCTTCAAGGCTGGCTGATTCAATCCACTCTACTAACTGGGCACTATTTCCTATGTTTAAACCAAACTTACGAAGATGTTCAAAGCATTCCTTACACATATAGACCTTAGGAAGAGGCTTCCAAATATGAAGCGGCTTCATCTCTTTGTCGCAGATGCAACAACAATCAAAATCCCCATGGAGCTTAATCTTGTCGTTCATTCTTCTTCTCCCATCTTTCTTTCAGTTTGATGATATCCTTTACCCTAATCACAAACAAATCATCATCATATCTTTTGCCGTAAAGATGAACGACCAGGACTGGGATTTTGTCTCCAGCATATCTAACAGCCTGCTCGAATAGCCTAAAACCAGCAAATCTTTTAAATGACTTACATTCAATAGACATGTCCTCTGTGATAACATCAGCTTTCCCGAGAGTCCCTACACTAACACCACCAAATCTTTTAGCTATTTCCCATTGATGCATCTTTCCTCTATCTCTATTGTTCTTCAGCGTGTTCATAGTTCTACCTCCGAAAAGCATAAGTCAATAACTGGACAATTGATAATCTTTGCATGATTAGGAGTTGGGCATAGTCTCTTGCTATCCCCATTTTTGACTCCATCGATAAACTTCTTCATCTGCTTCTCGAAATGCCTAGTAAGTTCAACTTCAAAAACCTTAATTGGATGCTGAACATACTCTTTCGCCACATAAACCAAGAATCCTGTCCTAACATCTAATTTGTTTTTCTTAGCCAAATATAGATAAGTCCGAAGCTGATGTTCATGCTTTACGATTGGAGTAACTAGAGAATTAAATTGATCTCTAGAGATTGACTTAACCTCAAGAATATATTTGTTTCCTTCATAGTCGATCAAGAGATCAGTATGTCCTATGATTAGAAAGTCCTTTATCTTTAGCTTAAGTGGTTCAGTCTTGATTTCGTAGTCTTCCAGAGCTTCATGGATAATCTCTTCAATCTTAACTCCAATCGCATAAGTCATTTTTACTGCAGGCGGCAATTCATCAGAAGAATGCATCAGAACATTGTGCCTAGCGGCTAGCAGGAAACCTCTTGGGCATGATGTATAAATAGCCGACACATTGATTATGAAGGGGTCATTTCTTCTCGTAGTTGGTAGCTTTATATTGTCATAGATTAACTTTACTAAATCACTCTCTGTCATCGTCTTGCTCGAATCTGTCTGCATCGATTGATCGATCACGCTTTCTGACATAATTTAAAAACCCCCTTCTTACTTTGTTAACAATATCAAACACCAGCACTAAATTCCTAATGTGGAAGCTTGTTGGAGTGCAAATATTTGTATATCTTTCTATATCATCTAGACATGCTCTAATCACAAACAACAAGCTCTCCACTTTCTTTTTCTTGGTCTTTGTATCCATATGCTTGCCTTCACTCAGTTCTATGAATGGAGAAGCATCAACTAATGCATCTAATATCTCATCTACTGTCAATCTCTTGTTTTTACTACTCATACCCTAATTCCCCATAAATCTAAAATATGCTTTGTGATTAGAAAAAATCTACCAGGATACTTGTTAAAGAAATGCTCGAAGGCAAACCACTGAATCCCACTAGTCTTCCCTTTCACTTCAAAAAATATTCCGTGATCTGGAAGGTAGAAGTCTGGAAGATAAATCTTCCCTCTTTCTCTATCAGATAAGAAGAATGGCTCATATTGATATTTAATCCCCGAATTCGATAAGAATCTGGCAAGACCAACTTCATATTGACTTCTAAACCACGGGGCTACTCTATCAACCTTAACAATATCTTGTTCCATATCTTCAAGACTATGATTTGATTTCTCCAAATATGATTTAAGGCAATCAGCTGAGCATAAAGAAGGATAATATTTATATAAGTTATATTGCTTGAAATTTATCTTAGAATCACACATTATGCAGTTCACTATCATCACTATCCTCCAATAAGAACGAAAGATCCTTTGTGGACATCTCTATGATCTCATTAGCTAATTTTTCTTTTAAGCTGGGATTATTCTGAAGAAAGGCGATCACCTCATCTTGACTTCTGAAAACGTTTTCATTGAATCTCCATTTGCCGCCTTCTTTAACCAATAAATTAAGCTTCCTCATAAACGAGATATACAAGCGTAGATCATCGCAGTCTCCAATTTTGAAATTCTTATATGGAGTTATGCATAACTCAAACTGAGCCGCACGCTTAGGATGGCCGCCAACCTTATTCTTCTCTACCTGAACTTGATGGACAGCCATGACAGGTATCGAATTGACTACTTTATAATCTTTGATATAGAATCTAATATCTAAAGATACAATAGCATCCTGCATCTTTCCACCTGGCTTTATAATACCAGGCCTTCCATATCCATCAATTCTATTTCGTATTTGATTTATCAGAATGACAGTGATCGGCTTCTTGCTTCTATTATTCTGAGATACAAGAGGCAGGACACGTCTGAACATACTCGAAATGAGCCTTGCCTGTGGAGCTACATGATTAGAGAAAGCATCGTTCTCAGCTTCTTTAGTCGGGACAATAGTAGCTAAGCTGTCTACGATGATAAACCCAACCTCGTCAGCATTCTTATGAAGCTCAATAAATAGATCTACTCCTAGCTCGCCGTAGTCAGGCTGAACGACAATCATTCTTTCCATATCAGATATGAAGTGGGAACTCCATTTTGGATCGAAAGTATTTTCAAAATCAATATAAACAGCTTTCCTACTGTCAATTTGAAGAAACTGATTAGCAATCTTAAGAGCCATCGTGCTCTTTCCCGTGGATTTATCACCATGAAACTCAGTAAATCTTCCAATTGGAATTCCACCACCAGTTACAATATCAAAGGCTAATATTCCGCTTCTTAGCCGCTCAATCGAAGGGACTTGATGAGCAACAAAATACTGATACTTAGTTAATACCTTATCTAAACCCATTTATCGCCCCGCTAGTTTATTTATTTCTTCTTTTAACAATTCCTCTGTTAACTCAGCAATGTATTTAAACGTCTTTCTGATCTCTTTATCCCCAGCTTTACATGGATAAGACATCCCGACCTGCACTCTCAAACTCTCATAATTTCCCATATTGAGAGTGCTACCCAGAACGATACTTACTTCTGCCTCTTTTTTAACTTTCGTTGGTTTCTTCTTCTCCTTCATGATGCGCCTCCATGTATAACCTTTTTACAGCATTAAGAAAATTCTGAACTCCTATATTGATAGCCGATCTCTTTCTTATACCCTCCCGATACTCTGGAACAGTATAATATCTCTCTGCTTTCTTAACCAGCAGTATATCTTTGTTAGTCTCCCAATAATCTTTCCAATATCTTCTTGTCTTAGCTCTTCTCTTAACCAGATTAACCATCTTTCTGAAGTTCTTGATTCTCGTCTTATTCATAGTTTATATCCTCCGTGATCGTAGTATAGAAATTCAATCTCTTCTGGAACCACATCCTCATAAGCTGATCCTTTGCATCAAAGATATCAATCACGATAGGAGTTCTGTTCTTTGCTCTAGTCACTCTTCCAACCGCCTGTTTAACATCAGTTCTGGGCATCGCCAGAATTAAGCATGATAGGTCTGGAATATCTAACCCTAACCCAGCAGAGCCATATGTTCCGATTATCAACGGCTTATCAATCTCCTTTGTGTCAGCCGTTAAGATTCCAACAGTGTTGCCATTAATCCCCATTCCATTTAGTATCTTCTTAAGAACATCAATATGATCTAACCTTTCAGTTAAGATCAAGATTCTGTGATTATTCTTAAGAGCTTCCTTTGCAAGCTTAGCAATCATTAGATTTCTATCTCTAATATTCACCAGCTTATTGTAAAATCTACCAAGATTAAGACTACCGTCAAATCTACGACATCCTACAGTAGTAGAGTCGATGCCTCTATATTTGACGACAATAATGCGAGGGACAGCGTCAAGATTTCTATCCGTAGCGCACACTTTTCCAATATGATAAATGAATACTGATTCTGTTCCGTCTTTTCTAGTTGGAGTCGCTGACAATCCGATACAAATTTTGCTGTGAAATTTACCTGCTACAGTATTAAAGTGCTGAGTAGATATTGTATGAACTTCGTCATAGATTACGATTCCAAATTCTTTCTCAAGAAAATCAAATCTATCTTTGCAAATCGTATGTAGCATAGCTACAGTAAATGGATGCTGATAATCACATTTATAACCACGAATAACTCCAACATCATCACAGTCAGTGAACTGTTTTATTCTCTCAATCCATTGATTCATTATGACTTCATTCGGAACTATAATTAATGTCTTAAGGTTGAAATAGCAGGCAAGATAAATTCCGATAACAGTCTTCCCAGTTCCAGTAGCCGCTGAGATAATACCGCCGTTGGGATGTGTATTTTCAATGTAATTTATGAACTTCTCGACTAGAGGTTTCTGATTTTCTCTAAGAGTTATTTTATGCTTCACATCCAAACTTTTCCAACCAGCATCTTCTGCCGGCTTATTGACCAAACCCCTGGGAATCCATAGCAGATCTTTTCCACCATCCTTAGTTAGTGGAATCTCAAATTTCTCTTTAGAATTAACTACGGTTAGCTTTTCCATAAGATAATTCTTCATCTTAGTTCTTACCAAAGCCATGGCTTCGACCTTTACTATTTCATCCCAGAGGTTCATTGCTTACCTCCTATCTCAACAGGTCAACAAGCTCAGGATTAACATCAATATCTTGTTCCGAAACTTTTGTATCCGCTCCTAACGGAAGTGCATAAAGTCCTAGAGCCTTAAGTTCTTCTTCTGTTGGTGGTGCTAGGATCTTCTCATAGTCAAATGGAATATGAGCATCAGGAGCAATCTTAGAAAGATCAACTGGCTTATCACTGACCACAGTAAAAGAGTTTCCGCAGTTCACAGTTCTATTGCCGCCATATCGCTTAGCTCTCACAGAAATGCCGACTAGAGATCCAAGAGATTTCTTCAAATCAAAAATCATCTCAATCGCTTCGCCTTTGGCTGGAAATAGAAGCTTCCTGTTTCTTACTTCTGTTCCGTCTTTATATCTGATAGTCCGAGTATCTATGACTGTGAAGAACGAGATTACGAATGACGGCTTGACTATGTTCTTTAGCATTGGATTTTCTCTGGCCTGACACAGCGGGCATACCTGATAGTCTTTTACACAGGTATAATGCAACCAGGAATTATTGATCGATACTTGATGCTGTCTTACGAAGAACCCGAGATCATCCACAAAGATGATTACCGCCTCTTCAGATTCCCGAAGCCAGAACCGGGGAACAACCCTGCTCTTTCTGACTTGAGCAAGAGCATCTTCCTTCTTTTTGGCTTCCAACGCCTCTTCACCAACTAAAAACCAGTTTGCTTTAGCCATGACGCTCTCCTTTCTTTTGTTTGATAAACAATGCATATTTTACCATTTTAAACTTTTTTTGTCAACATATTTTTTGTATAGAGCTAATAGCTTCATTTAACTTACCAAATTCAACAATCTCAGCTGGATCTTTTAGATCTGAATAATTTGTGACAGCGTAGATATCGTTAAAGAACTTGCATTCATCGATTATTTTTTCTTTAATTTCCTTCCCAGCTTTATCATTATCAAAGAAAAGGACTATTGGTTTAATAAGCTTTTTTATTGTCTTTATCTGGTCATCCGATGGAAATCCCTGACACGCCCAAGCTGTTATTCCATATCTAGATAGAAGTATCGCATCTCTTTCTCCCTCACAAAGCACAATCTTTCCGTTTAGCTTTCCTACCTTATCCATTCCATACCAAACACCTAACTTCTTCGTATTAGCTGACCCTTTGTGGTAGAAGAAATTCTTTCCAAGAACTGTTCTGCATTTTACAGCCAAAAGCTTCTTGCTCTTATCATAAACAGGAAACATAATGACATTCTCTGATGGGTTATACCTTATACTCCATCTCTCTATATCGCTTTTACTAAGCCTCAGAGTAGGAATCTCATCTGGAACATCGGCTGAGGCAATAACATTATCTAAATTTACATAATCAATATTGATATCAGAGATGTCAGGTTGATAATCTGGACACGGCTCATTAGCTTTAATGAAGTGCTCTAGCACCACATCATAATCGTAAGTATAGGTTGCTAACAACTTAGGTAGATCCTTTACCTTCCCTGAGATACCACATCCAAAACAATTAAATATACTTCTATAACCAAGCTTGATTCCAAATGATGGTTTATTATCTCTTCCTCTATAATGCCTATACTTCTCAAATGGACATGTTCCCATCACATTCTCTCCAGCCTTTCTTATCTTTCTGCAATTAAGCATTCTCAATACCTGGATTGCAGACGATTCGTTCATAGAGCCTCCTATTTTGGTCTCAGACGAAAAGTTTTTCTTAAAATGATGAATCATATTACCCTACCCAAAACTTGCGCTCCTAGAGCCTAAAATCGGCCTTAAAATCGATTTTTAGATTTTAGCTATAGGGTTGGTTGTAAATTTTCTTAAAAGTGTCACGATAGAGCCGAAGGTAAGCGTGTATGTCCTCACTGTGGTATTCTTTATCCTTTATTGTGTTATAAACTAGTTCCAGCAAATCATCTGGTGGATAGAGAGTGATATCATCTATCTCCCTAAATTTGTAATAAAGCTTAATGATCTGACTTAATCTTGTAACTTTTTTCCGTGGAAGCCCTGGAAGTTTTTTAGGTTTAGTCATTGTTCATCCTCCTCTTCATCTTCGTTTATATCATCATAATAGATGATATCATCATCTTCTTCTTTCTTGAAAGGCGACTTCTCTACTTCTGAGAAGTCCATATTTTTAAAATCCCAATTGATGAAGAAAGATCCTATCTCTCCATCACGATTAGCTAGAATTACCACTTCACGCTGGAGAGAGTCAGTATCTTCTTTTAGGCCAACGACACCACCAGCAATCTGACCAACTGAATCTCCGTAGGCAATATTTGAGATCGAGATTTTCTTACTGTTCGTTTGTCTGTTGAATTGATATGAAATTACAACTGGGATGTTAAAGGACATAGCTAGCTCTTTGATCTCATTTACAACCTCAGCTACAGCTTCCCATCCAGTATCTGATCTGCTTCTCTTCGGTTTTAGTAAGTAGGCTCCATCGATAAAAAGAATATTTGGATTATGTCTGATAACAGCTGAAGCGATAGACGATGTGTCTCTTCTAAGCTTATCTCCAACTAGGATGAAATTATCTATGCCGTAGCATGCTTCTTCATATTTTTTAAGAGCAAAATCATCCAGGTTAAGCTTTAAGGCACTTCTGATGTTAAGCTTAGCTCTTTCAGCCACAAATCTGGCTAGAATCCTTGATCGGCTCAATTCAGTGCTGACGAACATAACTTTATACTTATGATCAATAGCATGATTAGCACTGTAAACTAGAAGCATCGTCTTTCCAGTTTTAGGACGTCCACAAAAGACATAAACTTCTGATTTCTGATAGCCATCAAAATAAAAGTCTAGAGATGGCCAGCCCGTTGGAATTCCCGAAATTCTCCGAGAGATGCTTCTAATTCTGTATTTCAATACTAGATCTTTGAATTCATTAAAGCCGATGGTTACATCTTCAGTATCATAAAGCTGATGAGTTCTGATGATGTTCTCAATCTTATTGTAAGCTTCATCGGGATCTATTCCTGGAGTGGACAGTATTTCGTTAATCTTGGCTAATGAAAGCGCTTTCAGACGAAAAATGACCATGTCCTTCCAGTAGTCAATCGGATATTCTGCACATAGCCTTTCCTCATCATCATCCAAATTGATGATAGACGCTGGAGGAAGCTCTGAGTATCTTGAAACAAACTCAATTATTTCATTGTATTTTAGCTGTTCTTCATAAGTCAGAATTCTCCTGTAATCGATCGATGTTATGGTATCAATATCTTTAGTCTCTAATGCTTTATAAAGAAGAAATAAGCCGCAGTTAGGCCTTAGCTTCATCATGGCTGAGCTCCTTAGCTCTTTCTTTCAGTCTCTTAACCTTCTGATAAAGCTGTTTTCTCATCATAAGCGGAAGCTGATTAAAAGCTGAGACTGGAACAATAACTGATCGACCTTCTTCTTTTACTTCAAGCTTAACTGCATCCTTAGATGGAATATAACCTTTAAAGGTAAGCCCATACTCCTCCAGCTTTTTGGTAGCATGCTTCTTAAGCTCCATCAGAATCTGATCAAGGCCTAACAATGTAAAAGACGGCTCCTTTGTGTTAATCCCAAGACTCTCCAGGAATTCACGATACTTCTCATTTCTCTTTTCAATAGTCTGAAACAGAAGCTCATGGCTTTCAAAGAAATAGCTAAGTAGCTCATCCATCTTAAGCTTGTTATCACTGCAGAATTCAATAAACTTCTTAACCTTAGGATAGTCTTTCTTATCCACAGTCTGACCAGTAATTACCTTTATCTCATTAAGGAAATACTTAAACTTCTTCTCTGGCTGAACACCATCTCTCTGCTTCTGAATGGCCTTCTTATGTCTCTTCCTAATCACATCATTAAGAAGCTCTATGTCCATAACTGCACCTCCTGATGAACGAAAATATCGCCCTAACAACTTGGATCTTATCCCACAGCCTAGCAATTCTTCAAGAAAAAACCCTTGTTTGATATTACTTAAACTTTGTTTAGTGTCATCAAAACCAAAAATTCTTTCTTTTCTTCTAACCATATCCTTATCTTTAAAAAAAGAACAATGCCTAGAATTAAATAAATAAACGGGTGGGAGGGAGGGAATTTCCCTAGGCATTTCAAATTTTTTATTTTCAAAATCTTTAAGATTAAAATCTTCTAGACCTTTATCTTTGAGATTTGAATCTTTCAGATCTTTATTTTTGAAATTTCTATCTTCAGATTCCTCATTTTTGAAATCTTTGATTTCTGATTCATTGCAGTTCTTCAGGTTTATTTCTTTATTTATTTCTTTATTTATTATCTCTTTAGGCCTTTCAAAATCTATATTTTCTTGGTACTGACACGAAATGAAAGTCCCCTTTTTGCGAAATAAAAGTCCCCTTTTTGCGAAATAAAAGTCCCCTTTTTGAGAGTCTCTTTGATAATCATTATCATCTTTGTCCACTCTAACGAATATGTATGCAGGGGCATGTTTGTAATCCACGAAAGCCCGATATGCTGTGTTAGGCCTGACGGCGTAGAGCTCTCCTCTTTCAACCAGCTCTATCATGCCGATGGATTTAAGATCCTTTAACATCTGCTGGATACGTCTAACCGTAACGCCTAGCTGTTCTGCTAGATTGCTAAAGAGCGGCAATACTTCCTTACCTTTGCCTAGATCGAAGATGATATCCATCAGTCTTAAATACGAGATTGGCATTGGATAAGGCAGTGCTAGATAGTTAGTCCTGCATCTAATAAGTGTAACCTCAGCATCCAGCAGATCTTCATCAATCATTACCAGATTACCTTCTTTTTTGAGTAACCCTAACTTTAACATCCTCTTTATATCTTTCTCGATACTCTCAGGATTCACATCAATGTTAAATGCTCTTTTAAGGTAATCTATACATGCATGCTTCAGCTCACTTGCCTTAACCTTTTTAAGCTTCTTTGCGATGTGCAGATAAAAAATCCACTTAAAGTTCTTGACTTTGTGCGGAATTTTGTGGTAATCTATTAGCTGTTCATATTTTGTTTTTTGTTTCTTCATGTTGTCTCCTCCTCTGGGCTTGACTTTTAGCACGTAACGTGCTATGATTCTCTCAGCCATGTAAGCCTAAGAGGGGAGCCCTCAAATTAAAACCCCTCATCACTTTCATGGTGCGCCTCCTTTCTGAAGGTAGCCTAAAAGGCTACCTTCTTAATTTTATGAAAACGTTTTCATAAGTCAAATTTTATTTTTGATATTCTAGGCTAGTTTTTATATTAGCAAGCTTCATTCTAATTGATTCATAGATAGAGAAGCTTCTAATATAATTAGCTGATCTAACGAATGGTCTTAGCTCAGGGAATGCTTCCAGGATGGCATGCTCAATCACATAGCCACTATCTAAACTATCCCCGCCTTTAAACCATATTTCCATACCTTTAGTCTTATCCTTATCCACGCTGAAATCGACAAGGAAGCTCACTTCATTAGCAATATATTCAGCCAGCTCTTCTTTCAGCTTAATGAGCTCGTTTATAGTTATCATAAATCTAGTGATTTTTTCTTTCATCTTTACAAATTCGATTAACTTCTTTAGCTCTTCAAATTCATCCTGTGAGCACATTGCTGTAAATGAACAGTCATTTTGCCTAACAGTTATTGAGTAGGGTTTACTTCCGTAACCATCCTCAGCAAATTCTATATCATTATGCTCATGTTTGAGAATTGCCTTCATTGCTTCTGAGCTAACAAAGGCTCTTCCGTTCCGATCCACGACCAGGACACCGTTTTCCCACAGGTCTCCAAGCTTCTTTGAAACGCTTACCACTTCATTTATAATTTTCTCAGCATCTATTTTGTTATCTTTCATGTTGCACCTCCATTTATTCTAAAAATGCCCTAATTGCCTGTGCTATCTTACTATCTTCTGGTGCGTGGTTAGTGATGAACTCGGCCATAATGTAAATTATTGCCAGTTCATCCGAATCTGTATGTGCCAATTCTTTGGCGATTTCTATTGCTTCATTTATCACCTCCTCTTGTTCTGAGTTAAGCTTAAAGGTTTTTCTTACAGTTTCTTTCTTTAATCCACGCTTCTTATCGACAATCTGCTTAGCTTCCCGATAACTCTTGTCCTTAACTTCTTCTATCACTTCTTTTATTTCCTCGATATCCTCTTCATCCTGAGCCAGAACTGCTATCTCTTTGAACTTAGCCCAGCCTATATCCACAATTTCATCTTTTCTGAACCCATATTTCTTTATGACCTTGCCGATCTTAGCCCGATATAGAAATACTTCATATGAGATCTTATTCTTCAGTTCTTTTTCGATATACTCTTTAAGACTCTCATAGCCCATACTTTCCCATTCTTTGCCTTCATAAATCTCATGAGCGAGAACAGCGATATCGACCCAGCACTCAGCTTCTCGTTTTATTGCTTCTTTCAGCTTGTCTGTCGCAGTTACTACCTTCAGCTCTAATCCAGTTTTTTCCATTGTTTTAGTCACTGATTTATTCATCTTTTTCCTCCTTTAGTTTCACTGATACTTTGAGTGTTTCAATCGTATTAGTCACTAATTCTATCAGATCTTTTTCAGAAATATATTTTTTCAGTTCCGTAACGAGCGGCTTTGAGCACTCGATATACTTATCCTTCCCAAGTTTCTTAAATATCTTTTCTCTGTCATACTCGTAAGAAACTGTTTTAGTTATCTTAGCTATATTCTTTTTGCCTTCATAAGTCCCCTCCCCGAAATTTTCTGTGAGCCACTTCTTAATCTCGTCGGCTTCCTTCTGATATGTTTTGATCATCGCTGTCAGGAAGCCAAGTCTATCGATCTTTTCAGCTAACATGTTTTCTTTTTTTCTCAAAACTGCCACTTTCTTCATGGCTATTCCTCCCTATTAAATTTGTTTTTCGATCGAGAGCCAGGGCTTACGCCCCAGCTCATAATATTTACGACAAAACTACTTCCATCACCATTGTTCTATATCTATCATCCGCAAAGATATCGACCCATTGTTCGCCGTTGCTTGGATAATATAGCTTAACGTATTTATCTTTAACAGGTTTTATTGCATCGATCAGGAATTGAATATTGAATGCTTTCTTAGAATCCGCTGGTTTATCTATCACGGCATCTATTTCCATCGACATATTCGTGTTTCCATATGTATCACATGAGCTTAGCTTTACAGCCTTAGGATTATCTTGACTTGTCTCAATATAGACATACTCATTTTTACTTGCCTTCTTTATTTGCTTTAGTGCATTAGCAAGCTTCTTAGTTTCTATGGAAACCATATTTTCCCATTCTTTCGCCAGAACTAGCTCATACTCAGGGAGTAAATAATCTGTGCACATTATTTCAATTCGATAATTTCCTATTTCTATAGCCATTGTTCTGTCCTTAACGCCGATTTTCCCAGAATCCTCTTTTAGCACATTTATAGCTTCTATGAGAAATTTCGCTGTCTTTGTTGTTATCTGTGTCTTATCCGTAATACCACATGGCTTTTCTAATTCATATTTTGCAAGTCTAAAATTATCACAGCAATAGAAGATCTTTCCATCTATAATATGGACTACGTCAGTAGTTAAATTAAGATTATTCTTCTTTGGTGCGGCATGAACGACATGATCTAATGCTTCCGCAAATTCTTTGGGAGAAAATTGATGTAATTGTATGTCGCTGGGTTCAAATATACCGAATTCAGTATCTGTTTCTGTCATTATTTTAAACACCTTATTGTCCTCACTTTTAATAATAATATAAATTCCATCTATCTCAATTGTTAAAGACTCATTAGTTTTCTTAATCTCATTGATAATGTTTAACAAGTCTCTCTTATAAACTGCCACTTCACGATCGTCGCCTTCTTTTTCACATTTAATTTTTGCATCCACTTTTATTTCAAAATTTGTGGAAAACATTTCAGCCAAATTGTTAGAGAACGTGAAGAATATTAATTGAGTTACTCTGCCTGTTTCTTGCTGTATCTTATTCATAATTGTTATGGCATCGCTCAATTCTTTTACATCAAATTTTGCTTTCATGATGCTTCCTCCCTTAACTTCTGTCTATGTTTATGTTTTTTAGGCTCCAGGAGAGCAATTTTCGCTCATATTTCTAAATCCAGAAGTCGCTCTCCCGGAGCAGATTAAGTTAACTTATAAAAGCGAAGCTTTGGCAACCGATTATGTTACCATTAGTATCTCGCACGAACTCATGAGGCACCACTAAATCTTTCCGCTTTCGCCTGAACAATTGCGCAACCAGAGCAGGGACAATGAACAGAATTTCTCCCTTTTCATCCTCTGGAGGCAAGTTATCCTCTAGGACAAACTCTTTCTCAAATAACGGAATATTACCTGCAATGCCGACGAACTTTGTTTCTTCTTTCAACCTGAGAGGCTTCTTCGCCGCAGGAATTTCAAGAATTTCTCCCTGGAGCATTACGTTAATAGGATGAGGCGTAGTGTTTACCAGCACGATGTTCCAAGTTTCGAGAACCCCAAAACGTTCTTTCAAAACACCAAGCTTGTTTCCCATAGTTATTTCTCCTCTTATGTCTTTGTTATTCTAACGAAGCGAAAGCATCATCTTTCTCACCATCGACTTCCACTGCGGTGCCGTCCAGATGGACGATACCAAAACCTTCTTCAATTTTAATACTTCCATCAGCAATTTGCCCTTTTGCCTTCTTCCATCGATATTCTACGTAAGGACTATCTGTGAGAACAAGCATAGCATGATGATTGATATATCGTTCATAGGCGAGAATCTCGCAAGGACATGTCTCGATCGTGATGCTTGATTCTTTCCATCCCTGCCACTTATCACCATATCTAACATAGATATTGAATAGATTCTTATCGCCGGGAAGGAATATCAAATTCTTTCTGCCACGAACGACCTTGACATTTCCAATTGGAAGTTCTAAAAAATATTCGTTCTCAATTTGGGTCACTAACTTTGGTGATACCCATACAGTGAAATCAGGTTTCTGCCCGACCTTCAACTGGAACAGAGTTTTTCCATTAAAATTTACTTTCTTCAAATTCAATCTTTCTTTCATGGCTAACCTCCTTTTGTGTTATTGTTTGCCACTAACTATCCTTACCTTGACTTCGGTGCAATCTTAGCATATCCAAAAATTTTTGTCAAGCATAAATTTGACTTTCTGAAAATAATGGTGTATTCTAAGATTGATAGCTTTTTAAGAATCATTATCATTGAAAGCGCTTTCATTTTCGGAGGGATTAATGGACAATTTACCACAACCGCTTGAGCATCAAAGAGTAAAGCTTGATTTTGACCCAAAGATTTTAATTGACTTGAGGAAGAAATACAGGCCTAACGTATGGGCTTTTTTAAAAGAGTATTACATGACTGGAGACATTGAGAGAGCGGCTAAGAAAGCGAAGCTTAGCAAAAAAGACCCATACGCAAAAGGTCTCAAGCTTCTAGCAGACCCTGGCATTCAAAAGCTTTTAGAAATGATTGAACATGAGGCAAAGCTTCAATTCGACATTAAGCTTTCTTATTTCATTTACCACTTAAAAGAAATTATCGAATCTGAGGATTCACGGAATGCCGATAAAATCTCAGCGCTTCAATTGCTAGCTCGCCTGACTGGACAGCTCAAAGAAGCAAGCATTGAGAACAATAATCTTGTGATTCTGAAGTGTGAGCCTTTTCCAGCACATAACATCGAGCCCACAGCACATGTTATCGACATCGAAGAACCCTAATGGCTATCGCATTTTCGGCACAGGCCATGCCATGGGATGCATTTTCCTTTAGCTAAGCCTTATCTTTATTTTTATCTTTATTTTTATTTCTATAATTAAGGTATCGTGTTAGTCGTCAGGTTAAAAAATCAATTTGACAAAAATTTAGATTCATGATATAGGCATCTTGTAACCAGCAAACAGTAACGATAACAATAACAGCAAACAAAGGGAGGCGTGCCATGGTCAGATGCGTTAAACAATTTGTTTGGCGAGGGCTTCCAAGACTTGACCAGATTATTGTTGGAACAGACAACCAAGATTATCTCGTATCTCACGGAATAGTGCTTGCCAGCAGGGGACGTCGTGGTGTATTTCTCTATCACAATTGGGACAAATACAGGTCTTGGGCTCTATGGGTCGGCCGTTTTCTTGGCTATCCTCCGAAGGAAATTAGGGAGCGGATAGCCAGGGGCGTTTACGAAATTGTGGACGAAATAACCATAGACTAAAGGGAGGACATAACATGAAAGTTTCTTGGGTCGATGGAAGCGGAATATTGACCATAGAGAAAAAGCGGGGAAAAACATATATCGAATTCTTAGCCACTCACGGCAAGTTTCTGCCTGCAAAGTTATTATCGAGTGTGCTTGATCTAGCCATTCCAAATTGGAGAAAGACTGCAGAGCGAGAATCTCAATCTGATAAAAGATTATGGGAAATAAACACTTTGCAGACTTCCTTTGATACAGTTTATAAATTCTGCCGCATAAGCAATCGCCTAACAAATGTCAAAGTAACAGCGATGTTAGGCAAAACAACGTCAGGTCGGATTTACAAATTTGAAGGTTTACTGGGAGACTTACTCCCTATTATTGATCGAATCGTGGCAGTTTATGGTCAAGAAGAAAGCCCGGCTATTGTCGGAATAGACCAGTAACCTATTAACCAAAGGGAGGACGCACCATGCAAGAATATGCTGACATTAACTTCAGATTTACGGAAGCACTTCATGAGAACAAATACGTTATCTCGAGATTATGGCATGAATACAAAGAGCGATGCTTAGCAATTTATGCTGATCATCTCATGCCATACTTAGAAGAAATAGCAGAAGAAAATGATCTAAGCCTTGATATCGAGCGCTTCCGGGCTTTATCTAACGTCGAAGTTTCTAACCTTAATACACTCAAGATGCTTTTGAAGCGATACTATCTCCTATCTCTTAGATCATGCTGATGATGAATCGGCACATAAGGCAAGGATTTAATCCTTGCCTTTTTACCAATTTCCAATTGAAAACATGACACAAAACATGCAATTTCATGCTCCTAAATCCTAATTTTCTATGCTCCAAGAAATCACGATCGACCTAAGACCACGGCTTCCGCTTACGCTTTCGGCTTCGGCTTTTCCTTTGACAATTTTTTCAACCTATAGTATAAAGTCGCTGTAGGCAATAACCGATAACCAAAAACAATTAACAGAAAAGGGAGGACGCACCATGATAAGAGAAGTTAAGCAATTTGTTTGGGAAGGTCGGCCGATAGTTAACCAAATAATAGTATCGACGGAAGGCCAAGATTATCTTGTATCATATGGTAAAGTCGTGGCCACTAAGGGAGTAAACGGGGTTTTCCTGTCCAAAGACTGGAATTATTCCAGGACAACGGCAAAATACGTGGCCAGGTTTCTCGATCGTTCCGTGAAAGAAATAAAAGAGCTTATCCGTAGAGGGATTTTTAAGGTAGTTACAGACCTTTTTATAGGATAAAGGGAGGCATACCATGAGAAACAACAGCAGAAGATTGCTTAATGCTTTAAGCTTCTTAGATGTTGAATTTCCCGTATTGGAGACTAGAATAATGACAGCTTACGTTGCCATCGTCACTGACTATGAACACTTCCTGAAAATCTTAACGCTTATGAGCAACAAGTTTTACGTTGAAAAAAAGATTATTATTGAATCCCTTGATGACAACAGATATCGCCTGGCCTATCCTGTCCGCATTCCAAGCGATAATCTTTACATTGAAACTATAATCGATTCATTTTAAACTCGCATCAAATAAAGTATGGCTAGGATATCCTAGCCATACTTTTCACTAACCAATAACAAAAGGGAGGCACACCATGAGAGTTTACACAATTAAGGTCATGAAAGATAACGTTGAAGTTTTGCCTTATATCATCGTCGACGGGGAAGAGATAGTGAATGGTCAATTGGAAAGAGTAATTTGGACAGGTAATGATAATTTCATTATCCTAAGAAATCTTGAAGCGGACAGTTTCGATGCTTGCAATTTTTTCACCGTTAGAGCGTTCGATTCTGATGAATTCCCATTAGGAGCGGAAATTATCATTCCAGAAGTAACGACTACAACAAAGAGAATCTTAGTCATGCTTAAGACACTAGACTATGCAGAAACAAAGGGAGTAACGATTATTGGTGAAGGCGTCGATGATAGAGATATCATAAGATGCCTTTTAATGATGTATGACGAAAGTGAAATTTCCGTTGAAGGAATCAGGATTCAATACTTAGACGGCAAGCTTCTAGTGAATGGCGAAGTTATCGAATAATTGAAAATATAGGCGATAAGGATTCCCTTATCGCCTTTTTATTCTTTGATGTCGTGGTTAACACATGCCATACTCATATTTGGCACATGATGCATCATATATTGACGCATGCCATGCCTACCAGCACATGATAGATGTAACATAATACATAAATAAGGTATGGTCTAAGTCTTAGGTAATGCTGAAGCAAGCCCGGGAAGCCTTAGGAAAAATAGGCATTGACAACTGAAGGTTTTCTTGGTATAAGGGAAGCGTGGTTAATAAATGATAACATTAATCAAAGGGAGGCACGCCATGACGGAAGTAAAGCATGTTATTTGGGAAGACAGAGAGTATAGGGGAAGACTCGCTCTTAAGGAAGAGCGAGACATCATTATTATTAAAAAACTGGCAGGGAATAATCTCCCTGCCAACTACCTATTCGCTGTCCTGGATGCGGCAATTCCAGGATGGCGAGAAAAGGCCGAGGCCTTGCACCTTGGCCGTAAGCACGCCTGGTTTTTGCGAACCAGGCAGGGACGGTGGGGCTCGCTCACCGTTACCCTTAAGATCATAAAAGACACTGATTTACTAGATATGCCAACAGTGGCTTGCCTGCACATAACATGTGCAGGCAAGCTTACAGATTATATTGAAATGTGGTTAGGGGATTTAGCGCCCCTGGCCGCTGTTCTTAAGAGAAAGTATCCTCAGGCGACCCTACCGCCTGAGGTCGATGAGGATAGTTTTTATCCCTTCTGGTGTGACACACCAGACGGGAGTTATTTAAGGTTAAGAATTGAAGAGCCCCAATTCATGGGACTCGACCAGGGAGTTATGCTCCCCGGCGAGCCCTCGGGGCTCATCGATCCTCCTGAGCAGTCTGAACCTGCTCAGGGACAAGAAGAAAAGTTTCTGGGAGGTCCACTCCCAGAAATCGAAGTAATATAACCTAAGCTTAGGCTCAGGCTACCAAACCCTAGTGGCACTAGCCACTAGGGTTTTTTTGTTTCAGCGCTTACCATCCATTCAGCACTCGTAGCATCATAACCATTCCGCTCACGCCATGATATGACCATATCGACTTAGGCCATGAAGCAACCATACTAGCCCACGCCATGATGCAGTCATACCTAACACATGCCATGCTATAGCTCACGGTTACACATATATATAATAGGTATATGTAAGGCTATGGTTAGGCCTATTGGTGAGGCTTAGGTATACCTACAAGGCTAGGCAAGGCAAGGCTTAGTGCATGCAGAAAATCATGATTGACAAAGAGGCGTGTTTTTGATATACAGGAAGCGTAGGCAATAAACGGTAACGTTAACATCAAAACACTAGGAGGTCACCATGAAGGTTGAATTCTTATTAGAGAAAGTCGAGGGTTTAGCCAAAAGATTCCCAGACCTAGACCCACTGAACGTTGAATTTAATGGTATCGAGATCATAATTGATCTCGATATTGAGGATTTTAAGAGAATCCTGAGCAGGATTCCTTCTGGGTCCTGTGCAGGAATAGTTACCAGTGACGGAAGGATAATTTTAAGGAACCGGTGGAACTTTGAAGGTATCGGTGACGTTCTGTTCAGAACGTCACTGTAACAGGTAGGAGCCCTAACGGTGTTAGCCGTTAGGGCTTCTTCTTTTTCGTAGGCCTCACCGGAAGCTTCCGGTGAGGCTTTTTTATTTCTGCTTGCCGGCTTGTCTATGCCCTACTAAACCCAAGCTTGCTTGTGCTGTTTGGAAGGTTGCGGAATCGAGAATAGCCGGCTCGAGCGCCTTCGGCGCTCGTAATCGGTCAGGCCTTCGGCCTGGATTTTTTAAAAAAGAATTCCTAAGCGGTGAGCCTTCGGCTCGAAATTTTTGGATTCTGAAGGCGACCCGGGGAGTATGGGACACACGGGGGGGTGTCTTGGGGGGGATATTGTTGATGTGTGTATCACCTTCTCATATACAGGATATATTCTCATACATAGGATATATTTCTACACATATCACCTTCTCATATATAGGATGTCTTCACATACTGATTTACATTTGTCATTATATAATGTATATCAGATATGATAATCTAAGGGGGAGAATATGAAAAGGCTGAGATCGCCAATCATCTGGTTTGGGGGAAAGGGCATGATGGTTAACAAGCTGTTGAAGTTAATACCAGATCATAAGGTGTATGTAGAGGCATTTGGTGGTGGGGCAAGTTTATTGCTTGCGAAGGCGCCTTCCAAAGTGGAAGTGTATAATGATATAGATTCTGGACTTGTAAATTTCTTTCGGGTATTAAGGGATAAGGAAAAGTTCCAGAGATTTTATGAGAAGGTATATCTAACGCCTTATAGCAGAGAAGAATACAATTATTGTAATCATACGTGGGAAAATTGTGAGGATGATGTAGAAAGGGCGCATCGATGGTTTGTGGTTGCCAGGCAGTCTTTTGCTGGTAGGTTTGGCAATGGCTGGGGTTTTGATGTAACTACCAGCACTAGGGGAATGGCGAAGGAATGCTCAGCATGGTTAAACACGATCGAAGGGCTACCACTTATACATCAAAGACTTAGAACTGTTCAGATAGAGCACAAAGATTTTAGAGACATAATTAAAACATATGACACAGTAGATACTTTCTTTTATCTAGATCCGCCATATGTCCCAGAAACCAGGAAGATTGGTAAATACAGATATGAGATGACTAATAAAGATCATGAAGATCTTGTAGATTTATTACTGAACATTAAAGGTAAGGCTATGCTTAGCGGGTATGTTAATAGTATCTATAAGAAACTAGAAGATGCTGGATGGATGAGGCACGATTTTGAGACTGCATGTCATGCCATTGGCAGAACGAAGCAGACTGGGATCTTGGGCAAGGGCACTGCATTAGAAAAGTATAAGAGAGTTGAAAGTGTATGGTTATCTCCTAACTGTATTTAATCAAAAATTAACCCCCTCTTTTGGAGGGGGCGAATGACAGGTGAGCATCGGAAGATGCCCTGTCCCCTAACGAGGCTTATGGCATCTGATATAT